>MTLC01000502.1_pt1 | contig 39328 bp, 33 predicted proteins | sample 1982451 | NCBI WGS metagenome assembly MTLC01 (sample SAMN05710165, study PRJNA340218) | biofilm metagenome | isolation source: sample SPH anode biofilm adapted to +100 mV | place: USA | collected 2012-02-03 | reverse complement strand
TAAGAGAACATAAGAGCGTCATAAGAGAGATATAAGAGGGATATAAGAGGGGAGCTTTAGAGTTGCTGATTATTAGAGAATTGGAACATGAGTATTTCGGCTTCGCTCAACCACTGGGTCGCTGCCTGAGCGAAGTCGAAGGCAGGGGAAACGGGGGATGATTGGGGTTTTCCTACATGAATATATGCGTCCAATATCTATTAAATTCATAGCAGGATAGCACAGAGCATATCCAATTATGGACTTTCTTATGTGGCTAGCATCTTGTTAAACTCTAAGAATTAGTCTTATATCAATATTTTTGATTTTCGTCATGTACTTAATAAACAAACAAGAAAAATAATGAGGATTGAATGTATATTGAATTTTGATTGGAAGTTTCACTGAACAAAGATTTACCCAAAAGGATTGAGTGACACTTTTGTTTGAGCTTTTGTCATGTACGTAGAAGAAAGAGTAAAAAAAAACCGGCTTCATTACAAAGCCGGTTTTTATATGTGGTGTGGGGTTAGATTAATCCTCTTTTTACAAGAAGAGCATCAATAGCTGGTTCTTGTCCGCGGAATTTCTTGTACATTTCCATTACATCTTCACTGCCACCTTTTTCAAGTACTTCGGTTCTGAAGGCTTTAGCTTTAGTTTGATCAAAGATGTTTCCGGTTTCTTTAAATGCTTTAAAAGCATCGGCATCGAGTACTTCAGCCCAGATATAACCATAGTAACCTGCTGAGTATCCACCATCAAAGATGTGGGAGAAATAGGTTGAACGATATCTGGGAAGTATTTGAGGAATAAGACCTATTTTATCCATTGCAGCTTTTTCAAATGATGCAACATCAATTTTACCAGGTTGAGCAACTGTGTGGTAATCCATATCAAGTAGAGATGCAGCAAGGTATTCAGTGGTTGCAAAGCCTTGGTTGAAAGTACCACTGTTCTTGATTTTCTCAACGAGAGCCTGTGGAATCACTTCGTTTGTTTTGTAGTGACGAGCATAGACAGCCATTACTTCTGGTTCAGAAGCCCAGTTCTCCATGATTTGAGAGGGTAACTCAACGAAGTCACGGGGGACGTTAGAGGTTGTTGTATAGGTGCATTGATTGAATAGAGCATGTAAACCATGTCCAAACTCATGGAAGAGTGTTTCAACTTCATCAAAGTTTAAGAGAGCAGGTACATCACCGGTTGGTTTGGTGAAATTACAAACAATAGATACAACAGGAGCGATTCTCTTTCCATCAACCTTTTTTGCATCACGGAAGCTGGTACACCATGCACCACCCCGTTTACTTGCTCTGGGATGATAGTCCATATAGAGAATACCTAAATGGCTGCCATCGGTATCAAATACTTCATAAGTCTTAGCGTCCGGGTGATAAAGAGGGAGGTCGTTTCTCTCTTTGAAGGTTAGTCCATATAGTTTGGTTGCGGTGCTGAAAATTCCTTCAACGACGTTTTCGAGTTTAAAATAGGGACGAAGCATCTCTTCATCTAGGTCATATTTTTCTTTGCGAACCTTTTCTGCATAGTAGAACCAATCCCAATTTTCAAGCTTGATATTGGCACCCTCTTTATCAGCTAACTTCTGCATATCTGCAAGCTCTGCTTTAGCTTTAGCGATTGCTGGTGTCCAAAGTTTATTCAGAAGATTAAAAACATTTTCAGGGTTCTTTGACATGTTTTCTTCAAGAACATAAGCAGCATAGGTTGGGTAACCCAGAATCTGTGCTTTAGCCAAACGCATGTTGATGATAGAGTCAATGAGGCCTTTGTTATCAGTGCCGTTGTTATGGTTGCAGCGGGTAGCATACTCTTCATAAATTTTTTGACGAAGGTCTCTCTTTTCAGAGTAGGTCAGGAATGTGAAGATGCTGGAGCGGTCTAAAGTAAAAATCCATTTTCCTGATTCATTCTGATTTTTTGCCTCTTCAGCAGCAGCAGCTTTAACGCCTTCCGGAAGTCCTGCCAGGTCAGCTTCATTGTCAATAACAAGTTTATATCCATTGTTGTCGGCAAGTAAGTTTTGGCCGTATTTTAAAGTTAGTGATGATAACTTGCTGTTGATCTCTTTTAGTTTGGTTTTCTGCTCCTCATTGAGATTGGCGCCTGATCTGACAAAAGATTTGTAAGTTTCTTCAAGTAACATCTTTTGTTCTCCGGAAAGACCGGGAGCATCTTTTTGAGCATAGACAGCCTTAACTTTCTCAAACAACTTGGCGTTCATCATGATTTCATCGCTATGTTGGGTAAGCTTAGGCGAAATAATTTCTGAAATTTTTTGAAGAGAGTCAGTTGAAACAGCTTCTGTCATATTAAAGAAAACAGCTCCAACTTTAGAGAGTAATTCACCACTCTTTTCGAGTGCTTCTATTGTGTTGGCAAATGAAGGAGTCTCTGTGTTATTTACGATAGCCTCAATCGCTTCGTTTTGTTGTTTCATGCCCTCTTCGAAAGCAGGAATGTAATGCTCGGCTTTAATCTTGTCGAAGGGAGGCACACCAAATGGTGTAGTGTATTCCGTTAAGAAGGGATTGTCAGATGCTTTTTTGTCTGTTTTGCATCCGGTAAAGGCTGCGATAGCCAGTAATGCAATCATAATACGTGTCTTCATGTGAGATTAATTTGTTTTTTGTTCGCCACTTGAAATTTTCTTGATTGAAAATCAATAGATCGCTTAGTGCTCTTGCTTTCAATCATATCCATTCCATGAGATTACCGGGAGTTGGTTATTTTGACGCAAATGTATGTTTTTTCCGTGATATCCTTTATGATACCAAGAACGAGATTATGAATTAAACTCGTGGCTTAATTGTCTCTATTATGAGTGATTGGAATCTGATTTATTCCATTTGACAGAAATCAGGACATGACATCGCATGGTTGACTTATCAGCCTTGTTTTCATTCCTAAATCAATTGGTTAAAAAGAATGTTTTACCATTGAGCTACTGCACGTGCAGGGGCGCCATCGGCATTATCCCAGAATAGGGGTAAGACAGAAAGTCTGATCAATTGATTGGTTGGCAGATGACCTAGGTTGGTAAAGTTCTCTCCAAGAAGTATTCCGGCTCCTAAGAGATGAAGGTGATTGTAAAAAGTGTATCCTTCTACCGAATCAAAGGAGCATGCATCAATTGCTATTCCGGATAATGCCAGCTTTAGTACCTGCTCTGTGGCCGACGGTGACAAAATAGGGAAATCGTTGAAATACTCATTTGAACCCCATTTTTGAGACCATCCTGTTTTAAGTATGATCCAGTCGGGTTTCCCATATAGGTCAATTGAACGAATGATAAGGTCGCTTTCTATTGAGAGCGTGTTATCTATCGGTATAACTAAAGCTGATCCAACAAAGCGTTCTATCGATAAGGAATCTAATGTTGCCCCGCCTTTGATCATGTGGGCAGGAGCATCAAGATGTGTTCCAATATGAGATGTAAAACTTAGCTTACCCTCAGCATAACCGTCTCTTTCAACTGTTTTAATACCCCTGACCTCTATATCCGGTGTCCCGGGATAGAGAGGTAATTCAGCTACTATTTTATGAGAAAGGTCAATGATTGGCATCTTTTTGTTACGATTTCTCTATTTAGACGAAAATAGTTGGGTGGGTTTTCTCAACAAAAACCATGTGCCAATAAGAATAAAGGGGATGCTTAAAAGCTGTCCCATGTTTAATAACATGTTTTGTTCAAAGCCTACTTGTGGTTCTTTCAGGAATTCTACAAAAAATCGGAGACCGAATACAAGAATTAGGAACCAGCCGAGTAATCTTCCGGGCTTGAGTATCTCACCTGCTTTATATTTGAAAAGTAAGAAGAAAAATATTGACAGATAACCTAAAGCCTCATAAATCTGGGTTGGATGACGTGGAATCATATCATCTCTTTCAAAAATGAATGCCCACGGTAATTGACTCTCATGTCCATATATTTCTGAGTTCATCAAGTTTCCAAGTCTGATAAAACATCCAGCTAGTGCAGTTACTACAACAATCCGATCGACAGTTGATAAAAAGGGCTGTTTGTGTTTCTTTGAATAGAGAAACAGACCGGTTAGAATACCAATAGCTGCTCCGTGACTGGCTAAGCCACCTTCCCAGACCTTTAATATATCAAGTGGATGGGCTAAGTAATCCATTGGTTGATAAAACAAGACATGTCCTAACCGGGCTCCTATGACAGTGGATATTACCATATACGTGGTAAGTGAATCCAGTAACTTGATGTCAATCTTCTCTCTTTTCATCATCCACCCGATAATATAATAACCGGTGATGAAGCCTAACGTGAATAGTAATCCATACCAACGAATGGTTAGAAAACTCAGTGAGAAGATCTCAGGTGAAGGATTCCAGTGGATGAAGGAGATAAGCATAATATCTATTTTCAGCAAAGGTATAAATTATCATCTATTGATTAGATAGATAGAATTCAATCCGTTTTATTAAGAGATTATTATTGTCATCTTGATAACTGAGAGACAAGTTTTTTGCTTTTTCTAGCCCTTTTGCTATTTCTAAACTATTTTGAGGCATTGTGCTGAACATCTCATTCGCCATTAATCTATCAGCCAGATACTCCTGCTCTATCTGTCCGGGAGTAGGAACTAGAAGTGCCTTCTTCCCAAGAACGGCTAAATCCATGAGGGTAGTATAGCCAGTCCTTGCTATTACTAGTTGAGTTTGAAGAAGAATGTCGGTTAGTTCCTCCCTGTCTGCATAGTCTTTAATAAATACTATGTTTTTTGATTTATTCAGAGCTATCTCGCTAAGGGTTTTTATAGGCTGAACTTTATCATGGAGGTTCTCATTGATTTGTAGATCTTGTATAAATCCGTTTGGTAATCCTCTGACAATAATAACTCTTCCTCCAAGATTTATTAATTGAGGCAGAACTATATTTTCAAGAATTGAGCGTTGAGGCTCTGGCCCGGAAAGGATTGCCGCCACCTCTAAATTGAGATTATTTGCGAATTCAGGTGCCAGTGTGTCAATGCCTGCACCATAAGATCCGCTCTCAGAAATATCATATTCCAGTTTTGATGTATTGAACTGTGATAGCCAGCCAATGTAATATCGGTTGATGGTAGAAAATCTCTGATGAGACAACTCTCCTGATAGGTTATTGATTCCTTCAGTATCAGGAACCCAAACTTCCGAGAATTTTGAAATAAAGTGGTGATTCCATTTATTCAGAACAGGAGCCAATGCCGATAATGCCCCTTTAGGTTTTAAAAATAACTGATGGGTGATAAAACATGATGGAATCGTTTTATGGTAAAAACCAAATCGGTTATCACTGATTATTAAATCTGGTTTATATAGCTCAACAAGGGTGGATGTAAAACGGTTTTCCTCATTTATGGCTTTTAGTAGTTTTGGGATCTGTTTAGCAATTTGAAAAATGAAGCTACCTTTAGCTTGATAATGAACGCTATAGCTTGGTAATTCAACGGTTTTAAGATTAGGGAAGTTTGTTTGAATCAATGCTAAAGCAATGCCATCTGAGGCTACAATAACGTTAACTCCTTTTTTTTCAAGTAGTTTAATAATTGGGATGCAGCGGGTGGCATGACCCAGCCCCCAGTTTAGTATACCTATTAGAACAGTCTTCATCAAAAATTAAGCTAATTTAGTTCTCAAAAGTACCTTTTCTCTATTCACTAATTGCTAAATTATTGTTAAGATGGAGTTACTCTATCAAATTGCCCTGACAATGGTACCGGGTATAGGTGATGTCAATGCACGCACCTTGATTAAACATTGTGGCAGTGCCGAGGCTGTCTTACGTGAAAAATACCATCGTTTGTTAAAGATTCCCGGTATAGGTTCTGTAACAGCTAAGAATATAGTTAGTCATAAGGTATTGAATAGGGCAGAAGAGGAGTTGTTGTTTCTTGATCGGTTTAAGATTAAAGCGTTAATGTTTACTGATCCAGATTATCCTCAACGGCTTTTAAATTGCAATGATAGTCCTATTGTGTTGTATTTTAAGGGCTGTGGTTCGCTAAATCGTAAGCGTGTTTTATCTATCGTTGGAACAAGACGAGTTACTGAGTATGGGAAGGAGATTTGTAGAGCTATGATTCAGCGACTAGCTGAGGAGGATATTTTGGTTGTAAGTGGTCTGGCTCATGGCGTAGACACTGTAGCACACCGGGCCTCAGCTGATGCGGGGATTTCAACAGTGGGAGTGCTGGGTCACGGCTTAGATCATATTTATCCTTCGATCAATAGGGGGTTGGCTGAGAGGATGATACTTAATGGGGGTGTCCTAACCGAGTTTGTGAGTCGAACCATGCCTGATCGTGAAAACTTTCCGCAGCGCAACCGCATTATCGCCGGAATGGCAGATGCTACGCTGGTCATTGAATCGGGTGTGTCAGGAGGGTCGCTTATCACCGCAGATATTGCACTATCCTATAATCGTGATGTATTGGCTGTTCCCGGGCGAGTGAATGATGATAGGTCAAGAGGCTGCAATGATCTTATAAAAAGAAATAAAGCAGCTTTAACTGAAAATGCGGATGACCTGTTTTACCATCTCGGATGGGGTGAACAATCTGGGTCGGCCAAAGAAATTCAACCTACACTATTCAGGGATCTTACTGAAGAAGAACTCAAACTTGTTCATCTGCTTGATCAACAAGGTGATTTAAGCATTGATCAAATTGAATCATTGTCAACTTTTCCTCTAAGCCGATTAGCCACACTACTCTTAGGATTGGAGATTGAGGGTGTAATTACTAAGTTGCCGGGCAATATTTATCATAGAATAGGCAGGGGATAAGTAGCGAAAATTCAGCTTGATATTGTTAAATCAATTAGTATATACTTGTGGTAAGGCAAAAAAAAAGAGCGATTTAAATCGCTCTTTTTTTAATGGTAGGTATTATTATTTGGTAATCCCTAATTTCTTTTTAACTAAAGGAAGGATATCATCACTATCTTGAGAATATAGAAGAAGACCTTCTGCACTGTTGAAGACGTAAGTGTATCCGTTAGCTTTTGCCACTTCACGAACTGCTGTACGGGCTTTTTCAATTATTGGAGCAGTAAGTTCAGTTTCTTTAGCAGCAAGGTCTTGTTGAGCTTGGCCATTAAAAGCTTGAATACGTTCATTAAGATCGCTCATCTCTTTTTCTTTAGTCTGCTTGATGATAGCTGACATTGTGGCTGCGTTAGCTTGGTAATCAGCATACTTCGACTCTAACTCAGTTTGCATTACACCTAACTGTTTACGAAGTTGTTCAGCATAATCCTTGTATTTAGCCTGCGCAGAATCCAATCCTGGCATTTCACTGTATAGCTTTGCAAAGTCAAGATGACCAAACTTCTGAGCTTGAGCTCCAAATGAGAAAAGTACCAGCGCAATAACGAAGAGAAATTTTGAAGCAGTTTTCATAAATAAACGGTTCAATTTGGTAAATAGATATAGTTTTGGGCAAAGTTAGTTAATTCATATGATAATGCAACTTCTTGACTCAATTGAAGAATCTCTTAACATTATTTAACTTCATCTTGTAAGGTTAGATACTGTGGTCTAATTGATTGTTTTGCTATGGGAAAATGGGCATTTTGAGAACAGGAGGGGAACAGGAGAGGAACGGGAGAGGAACTGGAATACAGTGGTTTCGACAACGCTCAACCATCCCCACCGCTGCCTGAGCGGAGTCGAAGGAAAAAAGGCGGAGAGGCGGAGAAGTTTCAAGAACAAGTCATTGATCAGTATCTTTAAGTTTTTGTCATGTGATTAGTACCAAAAATCTCTTCTTTTACCAGATTATTTGATGAAGTGTTTTGGCCTTTTATTTAGGGTGTCCCTTTGTCGAAGTCAGGTATAGATGTGAATTGGCGTTCACTCTATGAACAAAGATTAGGTCACCTAGGTATTCAAAAAAAAAGAGAGAGCATTTGCTCTCTCTTTTTTTAAATATAGACCTTATGATTATTTATTCTTCTTAGTGTTAAAGCTATATCCCATCTCCTCCAAGATATTATCAGAAATATCATATTTAGGATCAGCAAACATCACCGTTACAGAACCAGATTTATCAAAGATCATTGCATAGTTCTTTGAGGTCGCAAATTGAGAGATAGCATTGAAGACTTTATCCTGAATGGGTTTAATCAATTCTTGACGTTTCTTAAACATATCTCCATCTTTTCCAAAGCGCTTTTTCTGTAAATCCTTGGCCTCTTTTTCAGCCGCAACGATAGCATCCTCTCTTTTACGTTTCATCTCATCAGGAAGTAAAACAGATTCAGCTTGATAGTCTTTGTACATTTTGTCAATAGACTTGAATTTTGCTTCGAGCTCCTGTTGCCAGGCGGCTGATAGTTCATCCAGTTGAGCCTGTGCGTCGTTATATTCAGGAATATTCTGCATAATATATTCAGAGTCAACATAAGCGAACTTCTGAGCGAAACTACTTACTGATGTAACAGTAAGTAAGAGGATTAGGAATATTATCTTTTTCATTAGGCTGTGTTTTTAAGATATCTTAAAATGCAAATATTATGCCGTTAGTCAATAGATTGGTTAATGGAGAAGTGGAATTGTCCGCCGTTTGCTGAAGCATTTCCCGGAACAGGATCCATACCATAACCCCAGTCTAAACCTAAGATTCCAAACATTGGAAGGAATATTCTCATACCCAAACCGGCTGATTTATACACGTTAAATGGATTGAATTTCGAGAATTTATTCCATGAGTTACCTCCTTCAAGGAACCCTAATGCGTATATAGTGGCGTTAGGATTTAATGAGAGAGGAAATCTCAACTCAAGTGTATATTTACTATAGATTGAACCACCAATAGTTTTATCTGCAAAGTATTCGGGTAAGATAGATTCATTGCTGTAACCGCGTAGAGCTATGATTTCACGTCCATCAAGATTGTTATAACCACTTAGACCATCTCCTCCTAGATAGAACCGTTCAAATGGGGTGGTTCCAATCTCACTGTTATAATATCCCAAGAATCCGAAACGCATTTTAGAGCTAAGAACAAGGTCACCTACTAGTTGGGTGTACCATGCACCTGAGAATTTCCACTTGTGATATTCAATCCATTTGTACTTTTCATCTTCACTTAAAGTGCTATAGTTCTTACTTGAGAAGAGGCTATATGGGGGAGTAAGCTCCAGGCTGAGGCTTATATCTGAGCCTTTTCTTGGAAAGATTGGATTGTCGTCTGAGCGTCTGCCAAGAGCAATGGTATAGGATATGTTATTGAATTGACCATCGCCACTTCCTACATCAAAGATCGTTGAGTAGTTTTGAAGGTCATATCTTTGAAGGTTAATAGCTTGGTATAAGGTGAAATAGTCATCAGGCCAATTTAATCGTTTTCCAAGGCTAAAACCAACACCATGAATAATGAATTTCGCAAAATTCTCATTTGAACTGGAATATCCATTCGTGTATCTTGAATAGGAATATGAGGTAGTAAATGCATTGGCTTTCTTTCCACCTAACCAAGGTTCAGTGAAACTGACGCTACCAGCGATATAACCTGCACCATAGGTCTGGAAACGGAGAGCAAGCTTTTGACCATCACCATTCGGGATAGGTTTCCATGCATCTTTTTTAAAGAATCTTTTTAGACTGAAGTTGTTAAATGAGAAGCCCAGTGTACCAACAATTCGGCCATAACCCCAACCTCCTGATAGTTCGACCTGGTCAGCTGAAGTTTCTTCTACCTTGTACTCAAGATCTACCGTTCCATCTTGAGGATTAGGGGTATAGTCTATACCGAGTTTCTCGGCATTGAAGTATTTTAATTGAGCAAGCTCACGTTGGGTTCTAATAATCTCAGATCTGTTGAATAGCTGCCCTGGTCTGGTTCTTAATTCACGGATAATAACATGGTCATTGGTTCTGTCGTTACCCCTTATGGCAACTTTACTTAGTCTGGCCTGTTTTCCTTCATAAATACGAATCTCTAAATCTATTGAGTCGTTTTCAACTTTGACTTCAACCGGCGTCGCATTGAAAAACAAATATCCATCATCAAGGTAAAGTGAGCTGACATCAAAGCCATTTGGGTTATAAGAGAGGTTAGTCTCTAATAACTCCTCATTGTAAATATCACCCTTTTGTATGCGTAAAACCTGACTCAGGTATTCACTACTGTATTTCGTGTTACCAACCCATGTGATATTACGGAAGTGGTATTTTGGACCCTCACTTATCCATAAATCAATACTTACAGATTTGTCTTGGTTTTTATAAACACTGTCTTTCACAATGTAGGCATCACGGAAACCTATACTATTATACTTCTTGATGATATTCACCTTATCGGTTTCATAGTCTTCACGGATAAATTTGGAGCTATTGAAGATTCTAAGCCTGATATGGTCTTGATACCATGCCTCCATTCTATCAAGAATTCCGTTCATATCCATCGTCACAAACTCTTTTGCCATTCCAAAGGTGAGGGTATCCAGACCGGATAGTGGTCGAAAGATGCTCCTTTCATGTGTCTCTTCCATGGCACCCTTCACTTTGTATGAACTCAGATTATAGGCGCCATGAACATTGATTTCGGCAATCCTTACTTTACTGTGTTTCTTTACATTGATTTTAAGAGCTACGTTGTTGAGGCGAGTGGTGTCTTTATTTTGAACCAGTTCAACCTCTGCGTTGAGATAACCCTTATCAGTGTAAAACTTCATGATACGAGCTTTCGTACGCATGATAAGGTTGTCAGTAACCACATCTCCTGCAACGAGTTTAAGTTGATCTCGAAGATCATCTGCCTCAGATTTCTTAACGCCTGAAAAAGAAAATTTCGATAGTCGTGGCCTTTCGGTCAGTTTGAATTCAAGGAAAATAGTGTGCCCTTCAATACGTGACGCAATAATTTTGACATCTTCAAACAGACCTTGTCGCCAGAGTTTTTCTATTCCCTGGGTAATCTTGTCCCCAGGGACTTTAATCTGATCGCCAACTTGTATCCCGGCAACCATAATAAGAACATTAGGGTCGAGATATTGAACGCCACTTACAGTTATTCCACCAACTGTATACTCTTTTGGGTTATTATAGTCGATATTTTCAATATCGGCTCCGATCGAAATCTGAGCAAAAGCGCCCAGAGAACTCAGGAGAAGGAATAGTGTGAGGAGAGATATTTTTCTTAGGCTCATCCGTTAGATGGTTTACTTTTAATGTAATTGTTTAGTTGGCGGTCTGATCTTGTTTAATCTGTAGGCTGGTCTGTCCAAATCGTCTTTCTCTGCTTTGAAAGTCGATTAAAGCCTCGTAAAGATCTTCTTTTCTGAAGTCAGGCCAAAGTTTAGATGTAAAGTATAGTTCAGCATAGGCTATCTGCCATAATAAAAAGTTACTTATTCGGTATTCTCCACTGGTTCTGATAAGCAGTTCAGGATCTGGTATTCCTGCTGTTGTCAGGTTGTCAGAGATTGTAGTGCTAGAAATCTCTTCGGTTCTTAAGGTGTTGTTTTGAACTTTTTCAGCAATTTTCTTCACTGCTTCAGTGATCTCCCATCTGGCACTATATGATAACGCAAGGATAAGAGTCATTCCTGAGTTAGAGGAGGTTGTGTCAATTGCTTTGAATAACTCATCACGGGTCTCAGGCCTGAGGCTTCCAAGATCACCAATAGCTTTAAGTCGAATATTGTTTTTTTGCAGAGTGTGGGTTTCCGAATGAATAGTTTTAACCAACAGATTCATTAAAGCATCCACTTCATCAGCTGGTCTTTTCCAGTTTTCGGTACTAAAAGCATAAAGTGTAAGGTATTTAATACCTATCTCAGCAGCAGCTTCAGCAGCTTCTCTAACTGAGGTAACCCCGTTCTCGTGTCCAAATGTCCTTTCCATGCCATGTTGCATGGCCCATCTTCCATTGCCATCCATAATGATGGCAACATGGTTTGGAAGTCTTTGTAGGTCGATCTGTTCTTTCAGATTGTTCATTTATTGCAAAGATGAATCATCGTAAACCAAATAGTGCCTTTTTGTAGTAAACACTTACACATAACTGGCAAAGTTACCGATAAATAGGTAATACTGTAGGAAACTATCTGAACTTTTGCACATTTTTAAAGTCATTACAACCGGGTTTCCCCATTAAATTGAAACGATATGTGAGGAAAAACATGGTAAATGCATACCAGTCCTTGTTTTCTGGATTCCCGCGATACATTCCTTTTGTATGAGCCATAGTAGGATCACTTAATATTTGGGCTGGATCTGTTGGGTCTATCTTTGTTCCGTCAAGATAATAGGTCTGACTTACGTCATCCAGATAATCTGTCAAGGTTTTCCTTAATCCCCATTCCATTCCAATGGTAATTTTTTTTGATACACTTACTTTAAAGCCCATTCCAAATGGAAATGCTAATCCAATACTCCCATAAGGTTTACGGTCAGGATAGTCTTCAGTATTCTGTCCTTCCGTATGGAGGTCTCTTAAAGAGTAGGTTTGACCCTCTAACTCCGCCTTAGGATTAAAAAGAAATCCTCCAACCCCAACAAAAATATATGGAGAGAACTTGTCGGTCTTTGATCCGGTGAAGAAAGTCAGGTAGTTAAGTTCTGCTTGAAGGCTAACTTCCAGGATGTCTGATTTGAATTGTAGTCCTCTTTGAGTCTGCCAATTATAATCAGCATCATTGGCAGCTATAGTCCCGTAATAAACGGATCCCTTTAAACTCCATCGTGTGGTATAGTTATATCTGAAGAGCCCTCCAAACGAGGTCTGTGGATTGGAGAAATGAACAGAAGGATTTATATCTCCAATATAGTACGATACACCAGCCGCTGGCCCGATATCTAAAAACTGCCCCTTACATGTTAAAGCGAGCAAAAGAAGGATAAAAGCAGAAAATGATGATTTCATTCTGGTATAACTGCAAAAAGTGATCTATATTTTATATATGGACAAGAAAGGGGCAAAAATAGGCCATTTAGCCGGATTAGCCTAAATCAATTCCTGATATCCAATCCCCAAGCCAGTTTTGCCCTTATAGTACTGAAGAAATCCCTGTTGTTAAGCCGTACAAGTTTAAGCCCAAATTCTGCCTTTTCAATCATTATTTCAGTCGATGTCGGTATTACAATGGTTCTTGAGTCCAATCCCAGGATAAATTGTCGATCCCGGCCATCTGGAATTAATCTGATCTTTGAGGTGTCTGGTATGATAATTGGCCTGATTGTGAGATTATGACCCGCAATAGGTGTGATAATCAATGTTTCTGAATCGGGTGATACCATTGGTCCCCCACAACTTAAAGAGTATGCCGTTGACCCTGTTGGCGTTGAAATTAATAATCCATCGCCCCAATAGGTATTTAAAAATCGATCATTAGCATAAACGTTTATAGAGAGCATACTCGTTGGATAGTCCTTTTGGATACTTATCTCGTTGAGCGCATATGGAAATTCTCCTATACTACCAAGCGGGGACGTGAGCTTGACCATACTTCGTGTCTCAATTGTGTATTCCCCCTGCCTTAAATACATCAACGCTTCATCGATTTCATGTGGTCCTATGGTTGAAAGAAATCCTAATCTGCCTGTATTAAATCCAATTACCGGGATACATAAGTCTCTTACTAACGGAACACATTCTAGAAGTGTACCATCGCCTCCAATCGAAATGATAAAATCAATCGACGCTTTTTCAAGATCTTCTAGATTTATGCTTGAGTATCCTGATCCAATTTCTGGCGCAATGGAGTTATAGAAAGGGGCATAGAATACCAACGTAAACCCATTAATCTTAAGCTTACTAAGCAGGTTTTTTAACTTTGGAATGGTCGCCTGATCAAAACGTCTTGCGAATAGAAGTACTTTCATTTACATTCCGGTTAGCGTTTTTTTGTTCCATCTAAGGCAAATTTAAGAATTCTACATTATCTTCAATCATATTCCTACTTTTTAATGATTCTCTTTTCTTTTTTGGGTGTCAATCGGTTGAACTTAATAACCGTTACCTTAACTACTTTTCCATTGTCAGAGAAGCATATTGACTGCAGTCGAAATCATTAAAGGTTTTTGATGGATATTCTAAATTGGAGCTATGAAATGAAGGTAAAAACCACTCTCTTTTTCTTTGTTGAGAGTATACTCTAACCTTAATACCCGATCATAGTAGGTGACAAAATCGAATCCAACACCAATACTGCCGAGCCATTTATTACTTAACTTACTATCAAAGTCTTTGATTTGGTTAAATGCGATCCCATGGTCTGTAAATAAACTGACGTAAAGAGCATAGTGTACTTTAGAAAACTTGATATTATTTAACCACTGAATCTTATGTATGCTTGATGGAATAAGGGAGTATTTTAAGATAAATTTCCCAACCAGAAACTGTTGCCCATTAATTAGATAGTATTCATAGCCTCTGACAAAATTTCTTCCATTACCTAGCCCGTCTGTTAAGAAATAGGGGACTTTATCATTACTAGTTATTTTAGAATATAAACCTGCAGCCAAGAACCAGTTTTTTCTGATTTGACTATAAAATCGACTGTTTGTTTCAAATTCCCAAAAAGTGGTGCTGAACGAGTTGTTGTTTGAGTTTAAAAATGACTCGGCTGAGATGTCAAAGTAATATCCTTTTAATGGATAGTGCTTATAATCTCTTTTATCGAGTCTGTATTGATATTTAAGATTTATAAATGATACGGTTCCTTTAAGCCATAGATCAGGTTCTAAGAAGGCCATTGAATCGTTAAGTGTTTCGTTTAGCCAGCCTGCAGAAAAAGAGTGTTGATTGAAGTAACCCGGGCGATAGGTCAATGTAACTTCGGCTTGCCATTGTTCTCTAAGATAATCATTCTGAGACTTTAAAAATGTGATTGAATTATCAGGATTAGTCTTGAGTGCAATCTCATGATTTCTCATGAAACCTGTTTTTACTGATAAGCCGAGTGTTTTCTTTGAATTAATATTGGGAATGGTATATTTGATTTCAAGTCTTCTATCAAATCCCCATTTGAAAAGAACCATAAGCTGTTCAGCGCGGCCTCTGAAATTGTCGGCCTGAACATAAAAACCATAGCTGATATGATCCATGTTCTTTGATTTCCACCAGCTATTGAAGTTTCTATCTGCCACGTCAATAATCGGATATGGCCAAATGTACCATCGTTCAATAACATCAATGGAGATGGTTATTCTATTATCTTTTGTGGTTGTTGTGTCAGCATTTATCGTGATGAAATTGAAGAGAGATAGGTTTTTTAGGTTATTAGTTGAGATCTCAAGTTCTTTACTTAGTCCATCCCGGGTTATTGTATCTCTCGGTTTAAATGTCAATTCTCTGTTAATAATGCTTGGATGAGTGATGTTATTGCCTTTAATGACAATGGTATCGATAGTGTAGAACCTGTTCTGGCATAAACTTTCATGAGAGATGAGAATCAATACCAGTAGGACTATAATTTTGGCAGGATTGAAGTAAGTCATTAAATATTGAGGTAGTGCATGAGGCTTTCAAAACGACTCTTGAGGACATCATTGTAATCATTTTGTCCGAAAGAGGCCAACACAGTATAGTTGAATCGATAGAAGGTCTGTAATAGGGGAGTAATGTCTATTGAACTGAGCTTTAGTGTGACTGTAATTTTTGTTGAATTACTTGCAGAGCCTGTAAGTAGGGCTAAAAGACGCATGTCATTGCTTGATATAAGTCTTACCAGTTCAGTAGGATCATAGTCGTTTGAACTCATCTCAAGAACAATGATACCTCCGGTATTCCAGTTGGCATCGAAGATAGACAGATGTTGTAAGAGATCTCTGCCAGTGATACACCCAAGGTAATTACCCTTGTCATCAACTACAGGTAGAAGTGATAGTTTGTTTAATATAATGATTCTTAAAGCCTCAAGGATATGTTGATCAGGATTGATAGCGACACGGTTATTCATGGCTGTATGAACATCAATTGCCACATTAACATCGCTCAGGTCAAGAATGTCATCCTCGCTAATTAGACCTACGTATGCCATCTCTTTAACAATAGGCAAGTGGGTGACTTTAAAATCGTCCATTAGAAGGAGGATGTCGGCGGCAGTGGTACCTGAGTTAACGGGTACAATATCATCTGAAAGCAATGTTTGAACCAGCATATACTTTTTTTTTAGCTCCAATCGGTTTGCTCTAATTCATCATCGTTAACGATAGAAAGATAGCTCTGATACCTTGAAAAAGCAATAGTTTGTTCTTCAACGGCTTTTTTAACCGCACAGCCCGGTTCATGTGTGTGTGTGCAGTTGTAAAACTGACAATTTTCAAGAAGATCCATCATTTCAGGGAAATGGTGTGCTACCTCTTCTTTCTGAAAGTTTGAGAGGCCAAACTCTTTAATACCTGGCGTATCGGCGATATAGCCCCCAAATGAAAGACGATGCATTTCAGCAAAGGTTGTAGTGTGCTGACCTTTGTTATGAGTGTAACTAATCTCGCCAACCCGGATGTTTAAATGAGGTTCAATTGACATCAGGAGGGCACTCTTTCCGGTACCTGAGTGGCCGGAGATCATAGATACTTTGTCTTTCATGAGTTCTTTAACCTTGTTGAGTCCAATCTCTTTAAGGACTGATATCTGATATACAGGTATTCCGATTTTCTTATAGAGAGTTTCAATTTTGGAGGTTTCCCAAAGTTCCTCCTCGTTAAGTAGGTCTATTTTATTAATCAGGATAATGACCGGAATGTCAAAAGCAGAAGCTGATACAAGAAACCGATCAATGAATCCGGCAGAGGTACGGGGTTGCTTTAGGGTCAGAACGAGGAAAGCCTGATCAATATTTGATGCAAGAATATGCGAAGAGCTTGATAGGCGGGTAGCTTTTCTGATAATGCAGTTCTTTCGGGGTTCGACAGAGGCAATGACTCCATACTCTTCTTTCTCATTTAAACGAACCCTGACATGGTCTCCTACAGCCACCGGATTGGTGCTTCGTAAACCTTCCATCCTTATTTTTCCAGCCAGAGAACACTGTTTCGTTTTTCCATCATCGAACTCAACAATATACCATTTTCCGGTACTCTTTACGACGATCCCAATGAGCAGATTGTCTTTCTCTGGTTTTTTCTTATTCATAATTGGCTTTTGTCACTGCAAAAGTATCCTATTTTTACTTAATCAAGTAAACCATATTCGTTTACATCTGTTGTTCTGTTGATAATTGTAGAATTGAAAGCTGTTGGCGGCATATAGTGTTTTTTAATCAGGAACCACTAATTCAGACATAAGAAAGAAGGCTTTTTAGACTATGTAGTTAAAGAAAACTGATTAATTGGCACTAAACGTTGATCATTTAGCAATTTTATCACATTTTTATGTTCCCTCTTTGATAACAATATTACTATATTTGAGATTGTATTTCCAACAACAAAAGCAATAGAGATGTTCTTACACAACCTTGTATTCTCAATTCCCGGTTTAATAGCTGTCGGCCTAATCACTTTATATCTGAATTATAAGTACTCAGGGGTTGGTTTAAAGCCATTATTTATGGCCTTTTTCCTAGGAGTATGTAGCGTTATTCCTGTTTTCATTATTCAATACTTGATTGAAGCAGCAGGATTCGTGTTAGTAACGAGTCTTAAAAGGATGCTTTTCTATAGTTTCTTTGTAGAAGGGTTTATACCACAGATAGTTGTGTTATCTGTTTTAATGTCATTTTTCTATAGACAGCCTAAGTTTAGAACAACAGCGGATGGTATCCTATACAGTTTATTTATAACCTTAGGACTTTCAGTGTTTTTGATCCCTTTGACTCTAAGTCAGGAGGTGTTTGCACAACATGACTTGTTATTTCAACTAGCCTATCTACCATGTTTAATAGTAGCAGCTATTGCTTTAGGTTTCTTTTCCGGGTTATCCCGTCAAAGAAAGAACACCTTTGTTGATTTGATGACAGGGTTGATGGCAGCAAGTTTCTTTCAAGGACTCTATATTTTTTGTATGCTGACCAATGAAACCATGCTCTGGATTGTATCAGGAGTAGTTAGTGCTATTATCTCACTGTTATTTGTCTATAAAGCAGTTACAAATCATAAAAGTGAACAAAAGATATAGACCAGATTTGGGTTCGTCTCTTTTAATGATCAGTTGTAGAGAGATGGGTTTCGTTTGATTCTTCAGTATACCAGGAGGCATACATCTGGTAGCTTTTTGAGATTCTTAGAATTTCACCTTCAAGTAAGTTCTTGTCGGTTTCCTTGATCTGTTTTGCTGGTACTCCCGCCCAAACGGTTCCTGACGGGATTCGGGTTCCTTTAGAAACTACTGCTCCGGCAGCTATGATGCTGTTGCTTTCAACTACTACATCATCCATTACTATTGATCCCATGCCAATTAAGACATTGTCATGAATGGTGCATCCATGTACTATAGCGTTATGAGCAATACTGACATTGTTTCCAATAGATGTTGGGGATTTTTGGTAAGTTGCATGAATTACAGCCCCGTCTTGAATATTCACATTATCTCCAATTCTGATTGTGTGAACGTCGCCTCTAACGACCGCATTAAACCAAATAGTACATCCATTACCGATAATTACATCTCCGGTTATAGTGGCATTTTCTGCAAGAAAACAGTTATTACCTATTGTTGGAAGTATTCCTTTTACGGGTTTTATAAGAGCCATGTTGTTTAATTTAAATGATGAATTTGAAAAGCTGCTCAGTGAATGAGCATAAAAAAAGTTGAGTAGTTAGTCGTCAAAGCGTCTTTCGTCAATTTTACTGTTAGCCCGGGGATAGTCAAGCGAATAGTGTAGACCACGACTCTCTTTTCTTTCTGAGGCCATGTTGGTAATTAGAAAGGCTGTGTTAAGAAGGTTTCTTAGTTCACATAGTTCCAGACTTAGTATTGATCTCTTGTACAGGTCTTCAGTCTCCATGTGAAGAAGTTTAAGTCGATCAAGAGCCCTTTTTAATCGTAGGTTTGATCTAACGATACCGACATAGTGGCTCATGATTTCCTGAAGTTCTTTTCTGGTTTGCGTGATTAGAATCATCTCTTCATTCAAGACCATACCTTCAGCATTCCAGTTAGGTATGTCTTCGCAATGTTCAAGTTCTTTAATTGTTTCAGAAGCATGAAGGGCTGCACGATGAGAGAACACAAGTGCTTCAAGAAGAGAGTTGGATGCGAGTCGGTTGGCTCCATGTAATCCTGTAGAGGCACATTCTCCGCAGGCATAAAGCCTTTGAATGTTGGTTTGAGACCATTCATCAACCTTTATACCACCACAGGTATAATGAGCAGAAGGAACAACCGGAATCATATCACGCGTGATGTCAATTCCAATGCTAAGGCATTTGGCAAAGATGGTGGGGAAGTGTTTAAGTAATCCATCTTTGTCAAGGTGTCTGCAATCAAGATATACATGATCAGAGCCACTAAGTTTCATTTCAGTGTCAATGGCTCTTGCGACGATGTCTCTTGGTGCTAAAGAAAGTCGGGCATCATATTTATGCATGAATTCCTCTCCGTCAATGGTCTTAAGAATAGCCCCGAACCCTCTAAGTGCTTCTGTTATCAGGAATGATGGTTTTTCACGTGGGTTATATAGACTTGTTGGGTGGAATTGAATAAACTCAAGGTTTTCGATAACTCCTTTTGCTCGAAAGACCATCGCGATACCATCACCAGTAGCAATTGGTGGATTAGTAGTGTTAGAGTAGACATTGCCGGCACCGCCTGTGGCGAGTAAAGTGACTTTGGCCAGCATTGTTTTGATCATGTTCGTTCTTTTGTCAAGGACATAGGCTCCAAAACATTGGATGTCCGATTGTCCTCTTTTAACAATCTCTCCCAGATGATGTTGGGTGATAAGCTCGATAGCAAAGTGATGTTCTAAAATAGAAATATTAGGGTGATTATTGACTTTTTCGAGTAAAGCACGCTCAATTTCAAACCCCGTCTGGTCTTTGTGGTGTAGAACGCGGTATTCCGAATGCCCCCCCTCTTTTCCGAGATCAAATAGTCCGGAATCATTACGGTCAAAGTTCGCACCCCAGTTAACCAGTTCTTTTATTCGTTCAGTAGATTCAGTAATAGTGATTTTTACGATCTCTTGGTTGTTGAGTTCGTCACCGGCAATAATTGTATCACGAATGTGTTTTTCGTAGGTGTCCGGAGTGTACATAACGGCTGCAATGCCTCCCTGTGCATAGCTGGTTGAGGATTCTTGTGCATCGCTTTTTGTTATGATGATTACCTTACCATATTCAGCAGCTTTAAGAGCAAAACTTAAACCTGCGATTCCTGATCCTATGATCAGGAAGTCTGTTTTTTCCCGCATCTTCCTTTTTCATTTCCAGTGCAAAGTTAAACACTCTGCTCTGAATTGTGGTTGAAGTTATATTTCTTTGCTTTTAGACTCATTCCAGTATTTGTCCATCTCATCCAAGTTAAGCTCATGGATTCTGCGACCCTCTTTTTCGGCCTCCTGTTCAATATATATGAACCTTTTCCTGAATTTTTGATTACAATGTTCCAGCGCATCTTCAGGATTTACATCTATGAAACGAGCGTAATTTATAAGGGAGAAGAGTAAATCACCAAACTCTTGCTGGGCTTTTTCCCTATTTGCATTTTTTACTTCCGCAAGGAATTCCTCTTTTTCCTCTTCAACTTTTGCCCAGACATCCTCTTTGTTTTTCCAGTCAAAGCCTACTCCTGCAGCTTTCTCTTGCATTCTATACGCTTTAATTAGTGCGGGAAGGCTTTCGGGAACACCACCTAAGACAGACTTTTTATTTTCTTTCTGAAGCTTGATCTTTTCCCAATTTTCTTTTACCTCTTCGGCGTTTTGAACCGTTACATCACCAAAGATGTGCGGATGTCTTAGTATTAGTTTCTTATTAATATCCTCAATCACTCCCTGAATAGAGAAAGCATTGCTTTCATTAGCGATCTTAGAGTAGAACACAATGTGTAAGAGCAGGTCACCTAGTTCTCCTTTTAATGATTGTAGATCGGATTTTATTATGGCATCAGATAGTTCATAGGTCTCTTCTATTGTGAGATGTCTTAATGATTCCAGTGTTTGCTTTTTATCCCAAGGACACTCAGCTCTGAGTTGATCCATTATTTCCAATAGTTCTACGAATACCTTTGCTTCAGATTGATAGTTCATTTTTTTAGTTCAATATTTGGGAAGAATTTTAATAACAGACTTCTTAATTCATCGGAATGATAAGGTTTTCTGAGAATTCCATCGAAGTCAGGGTTTAGTTCATTCTCTATGGTGTAAGCCGTGACAGCTACGAGTGGAGTCCTTTTGTTAGATGAAGCTTCTTCAAATTCTCTTATTAACCTGGCTGCCTCAAAGCCATCCATAATTGGCATTTGGATGTCCATTAGAACCAAATCAAAATGGCCGGTTTTATAGAATTCAACAGCCTCTTTTCCATTATCGGCTAGAGTGGTATTTACATGGTATTTTCTCAGATTCGCAACCAATAATTGTTGATTAGTGGCATTGTCTTCAACAATAAGAATTTCTAATCCTTTTGATTTGGTGCTCTCTTGGCTTAATGACGGTGATTCTTGAACAATCTGTTGTTTGACAGGTATTGTAAACCAAAAGTTAGAGCCTTTCCCTGGTACACTCTCTACTCCAATTTGCCCACCCATCGCTAAGGCTAACTGTTTAGAGATTGCAAGACCGAGCCCTGTGCCACGTGGTAGTTTTGATTTAATTTCTACCTGATAGAAAGGGTTAAACAGAAAAGGAATATGTTCTTCAGGAACACCTGTTCCGGTATCAATTATCTCAAACCGTAAGAAGGGTGAAGGATGTTGAATAAACCTACATTTAATCGTTACATTTCCTTTTTTAGTGAATTTTAAAGCATTATTAGCCAGGTTGGTTATGATTTGTCGTAACCGGAACTCATCACCAATAAGTTGTTCGGGAATGTTTGGGTCTATATCGGTAATAATATCTACTGCTTTATCTTGACGAGAATAGTTCAGCATTGAAACTACTTCGTGAATTAGTGTGACTAAAAAATAGGGTTCTTGTCTGATTTTAACCTGACGTGCTTCTATCTTAGAAAGGTCTAAGATGTCATTGATAAGTTGTAGCAGATTATTTGCGGCCTTGAAAACGATTTCAGTTAATTCGCGCTGTTCCGCATCAAGTGCGGATTCTCCTAATAACTCAGCCATTCCAAGAATAGCATTCATCGGAGTTCTGATTTCATGGCTCATATTTGCAAGAAACTCAGATTTGTTTCTTGTTAATTGAACCGCCTCATCACGCATTCTGATCAACTCTTGATCTGCGCTAACTCTATAGGAAATATCTTGCATAACTCCAATGATAAAGGGCTCTGAATCATTGGGGTTGGTGATGAGTTTCTTCGTTATATAAAAGTGGGTCTTACCTGTTCTTTGTTGACTCTCTTCTTCAAAGCTATGTGTAATGCCTTTTAGTACCTTTTCATCACTTTGTCTGAAGATTTCAGCCTGAGACTGAGGGAACAGATCGAAATCTGTTTTTCCAATCAACTGATCTGTCTTCTTTTGGATAACTTCAGTAAAGGCTTGGTTTACATATACTAATTTGAAGTTCTTGTCTTTTATGAAGACTGGGATTGGAATTGAGTTGAATAATTCTTTTGCCGGGAAGGGGAGGGTATTGCTCATAAGTGGTTCCCCAACTGGTAGTGGACGTAATAGAAAAGATATCTCTTCGCTTTCATTTCCAAAGGCAAAAAGTTCATAGCTTTTTTGAGATTGATCTGGATTGTTAAGGGATACCTCCTCTTTATGCCAAATCCATGGTACTGTCTTTGCTGAATGGACGAGCGATTTGAATACTTCTTTCGATTTTTCAGAGAATAATTCAATCAGTTGAGGTGGATCTACTTCAAAGTAGTGGGTGAAACTTTTTATTGGAATACATTCAAGGTTATATTTCTCAATCAGTGAATAAACCTGGTCTCCAGATGTTTTTATTGTCCAGGCAGCAATATTAAAATAGTATAGACTCTGTTTGCCGATGGGAGATGAAAAAGAGCCTTTATTTAGTCCAGTTGCTTTTATCTTGTCAGCCTTTTCCTTATACTTAATATTGATCTCTTTCAGTCTTTTTTTAGCTCTGATAAGTATGTAAGTCATTAATAATACTAGTATTATCAGAGCGATTATGAGGTAGTCCCGGAAGAAAGATCTATCTTTTGATGCATCCTCAATATCTTTAGGAAAAAGAACTAAATGTGAAATAGTAGAGGCGAGCTTATGGTTTTCCTGATAGATTGACGATAATAACGAAGGTAGTTTATTAGTACTGCCTGGGAAAAACCTCTCCAGATTATTAATAAGTGAGGTGTCATTTGTAAAAGTTTGGCGCACGGTACCCCAACCTATCTTTTTAGTTAAGAGAATATATGCACCCTGATCGTTCTCAAGAAAAAGATGGGGAGATTTTTGTTTTTGTCTGAATTGATAATAGTAGAGTTGTAATAAGGTGGCTGTATCACTTATTAGAGTTGCCGTTGTGATAGCCGTTTTCAGGAAGGCCATTGCCTCAATCTCTGAATTTTTCTTTAGGAGAAAATTGAAGTTGGCAACAATTGCTTCTCTATATAAGAAGGTGTTGCTACTTGCCAATTCTGGAACAGCAATAGGCTTTATAACTTTTTCTGCCTCATTAATCATTCCACCATCTAAGTATAGCTTAGCTAAATGACTTTGTATGATAGATTTAAAAGCGGTATTAATTAGCGGGCTTGTAAGAAGAGCTTTGTTAAACAATTCTGAAGCAAGCGGTGGATTCTCATACTCAGCAATAAAACCACGCAAAAAGAAGTGAAATGACAAAAGGGTAGAATCGTTTGATATCCGGATTGCATCTGAATATCTGTTTGTTATTATTTGCGCTTCTTTTGCATAACCAGCCTCCGTTAGGTTCCATGCAATTTCCAACTCTGCAAAAAGGGCAAGTGGAGAGGTGTTTGATTCGTAAGTCTGTGGTACTCTTGGCGTGAGAAGATCGAGAGCTGTGCCTAATTTCCCTTTTACCCGATATGCGCGAGCCGAAATAAGCAATTCCCAAGATAGTTTTTCCACGTGTTGAGTGGAAATAACAGCATCGGGAGTAGTCAATGCATCATTGAGATATTCAAAAGGGATTTTTATCTGATCTTCTGCCCCATTAGTTTTATATGGCGCCAAAACTCCTATTAACAAGATAATTAAAGATGTAAGAGTTTTATTCTTAAGATTCATCTTGTCTTTACTTTGATACAAAGGTAATATTCATAAGACAACTATTGGGTTGGAATAGCTAATTTGTAAATTTGCCTGGTAATTCAAACTTACTTGAATAAATTATACTCTAAGATAGTTGTTTTAATCTTCCTTTCCTTGCCGTGTTTAACCAGAGGTCAAGAGAATGATATGTCCCAGTCTGTTACAGGTGCGTTCAGGTATCATTATGGGTTTATCCTGGATCATCACCCTGAAATGGCCATTCTGAGCAAGTCTCATATCTCTGTCTTTGAAGTTGATTTAATGAAATCTACTTTTGGTAAAAAGCAATGGGAGAAGCTTTACCATTACCCAAATCTGGGGGTAGGTTACATCTATTCATCTCTTGGAGGGTCTGAAATTCTAGGAAAATTACACGGGTTATACCCTTTTGTGGATCTCCCTGTTATTAATCGAACGGGTTACGCAACGATAAGGCTTGGGCTGGGACTATCATATGTTACTGAGATCTTTAATCTGGATAATAATTTTCGTAATACGGCAATTAGCAGACATCTTAATGCTCTGATCGTTCTGGGTTTAAATGCGGGTGTTAAAATAAATAGTGACACTAAAGTTGAAATTGGGCTATCTTTTATCCATTTCTCAAACGGAGGTACCCGTATGCCTAACTATGGAGTGAATCTCCCAACGGCAAATGCTACGATAATTCAACGATTTTCTGAGAAAAAAATGGCAAGACGTGATTATCTTGATAACCCGCTAAGCACAAGGTGGGTGGTTCGAGCTCTTATTTCTTGTGGTTCAAAAGAGATTTTTCCGGTCAATGGCCCTAATTATTTTGTTTCTTCTGCCTCTTTGCAAGGGTTTTATAAAATTTGGAAAGGTGGCATGATAGGGTTGTCATTTGACCTTGGATATGATGAGTCAGATATTGAATTACTTAATAGAAAGGAAATCTATCCTGATTCCAAACTTTCGGTTCTTAAACCGGGGCTATCGCTTGGTTATGCTATACTGCTTGGAGATCTCTCTTTAAGCCTTCATGCTGGTACTTATCTCTATGAGCCTGAAAAGAGCGATGGTAATATCTATGATCAATTGGTGTTAAATTATAAAATCTGGAAAGGGTTACACGCCAATCTTACCCTTAAAACGCATTTTGCTAAAGCTGATTTTGTTGGCTTGGGACTTGGATATCAAATAGAATTCAAATAGATCTGCATGAATAGGAAAATAGTCTTCTTCGCTTTGGCTTTATTACTGATATCAGGTATGTTTGGATGCAGTGATGATGATAAATGCTTCCATGCAACAGGTGATTATTACGTGGAGAATAGACCCCTTACCGATTCCGTTAGCCGTGTAGTTGTGGATGGAGAATTTGATATCTATTTAACAAGTGGAAGCAAACCATCACTTACAATAAAAGCCGGTAGGAGTGTTTTGCCTTTTATTGAGTCAACAATAAATCAAGGAGTTCTTAAGATTCAGGATGCTAATCAATGTGAGTTTTTCCGAGATATGGGTGCTCAAATTGAGGTTTATCTTACTTTACCTGATTTACATGAATTAGAATTTAGCTCCTCAGGAAAGGTGATGTCGAAAGGGATACTTACCTGGGATACTCTGCGATTAAACTGCCTGAATGGCGCCGGGTTAATAGATGTGTCTTATAAATCAAAGGTTACATCTATCCAGGTGCATTCCGGAGCTGAAGAGGTTCGATTAAAAGGATCTTCTAATCAATTATACTGTTACCTGATTGGCTATGGGCCATTAGATGCAACACTTGCTCCTGCCGGATATGTTCATGTTATACATTTGGGGAGTAATAAAGCAAAAATTGCGGTCAATAGTGGTGGGCTGTTGGTTGCTGATATACGATATATAGGTGATGTCTTTTATCAGGGCACTCCTGCTGAGATTAATCTGATTAAAAGTGGATCGGGCGAATTAATTAAATTGAAATAGAAAGTCAATGTTTCCCTGAAAGATGGGAGTGATGCTCCAGTTGAAATAGTTGTTAACTGGGGCTGATAAATTAGAATTGTTGTAAATAGTTTGTAAAATCTTGATTATGGATAACCCTTTTGCTGTTTTTGTGCCACAGTCGAATGTCTCTCTTTTAGAGTATAATACTTTTCATGTTGAGGCGAAGGCAGAATGGTTTGCTTCGATTGATTTCGAGTATCAAGTTCCCACTATGTTAGATTGGGTTGAGGAGCATGATGTCGATCTTCATGTAATCGGAGGCGGTAGTAATATTTTATTGACAAAAGACGTAAGTGGACTTGTTGCTAGAATCGCAATTGACGGATTGGATTGCGATGTTGAGACCTTTACTGATAAGGTTGTACTTACTGCTGGTGCCGGTGTTCAATGGGAGCGAGTAGTGGAGTATGCAACGAGTCATGGTTGGTGGGGTGTTGAGAATTTAACTTTGATACCAGGTGTCATGGGAAGTGCTCCTGTTCAAAATATCGGAGCCTACGGGGTTGAGCTGGCTGATCTGTTTTATAATCTTAGGGCCTGGGATAGAATGAGGGGTGAGGTGGTTACGTTATCAAAGGAGGAATGTCGGTTTGGATATCGACAAAGCGTTTTTAAAGAATGGCCTAATAGATATATTATCCTTTCTGTATCAATATTGTTGAAGAAAGTGGGGAGTCCACACGTTGGTTATGGGCAGATTGCTACTAAGCTTAGAGATAGAGGTGTTGAATCACCTTCTCCTGTTGATATAATGAATGTGATTAGATCTATAAGACAAGAAAAGCTCCCTGATACAAAGAGTGTAGGATGTGCTGGTAGCTTTTTTAAGAATCCTGTTGTTTCTACTGATTTCTATAATTCTCTTAAACGACGTTTCCCTGAAATGCCTTCCTATGTACTTGATGAGAATTTTATTAAGATTCCTGCAGGCTGGCTTATTGAACAAAGTGGGTGGAGGGGCTTTCGTAAAGATGATACCGGGGTATGGCCTCATCAGGCTTTGGCCATTGTAAACTATGGAAATGCTACAGGAAAAGAGCTGCTATCGCTAGCTCATGATATAATTGACTCGGTCAGGACTAAGTTTGATGTGGTTCTATATCCAGAGGTTAATATTATGTAATAAAAAAGGGACCCCGAAAAATGAGTCCCATTTATCTTTGATTCAATCTTCTTGGGTTAAACTTGAAGAGCTCCAATGAGGCTAGTTACCTCTGAGATGCTATGTCTCAGCATATAATCTTCTATGCCAGAAACTACTTTAGGTCCAATTGCCGGATCAATAAAGTTTGCAGTTCCAATTTGAATTGCTGTTGCACCGGCGAGCATAAACTCAATCGCATCGGTAGCATTCATAATACCACCCAAGCCTATGATTGGAATCTTGACTGCCTTATAGGTTTGCCATACCATACGAAGAGCTACAGGTTTCACAGCCGGACCACTAAGGCCACCAGTGACCGTGCTTAATATGGGTCTCCTTTTTTCGGCATCGATTGCCATACCAAGTAGCGTGTTTATTAGAGAGACTCCATCAGCCCCTGCTCCTTCCACCGCTTTTGCCATTTCGGCAATATCGGTAACATTTGGAGAAAGTTTTACTACCAGAGTCTTCTTATACACCTCTCTCACTGCTTTTGTTACTGCAATAGCCGAAGGACAGCTTGTTCCAAATGCCATTCCACCCTCTTTGACATTTGGGCAGGAGATGTTTAATTCAATTCCCGGTATGTGCTCTAGTGTATTAATTTTTTCTGCAACTTCGATATATTCTTCAACAGTTGAACCGCTGACATTGACTAAGATAGCTGTGTTGTAATGCTTGATTTTCGGATAGATGTCATTGATGAATCCATCTACACCCTTATTCTGAAGGCCTACTGCATTAAGCATTCCTGAAGGGGTTTCAGCCATTCTGGGGTATGGGTTTCCTTGTCTGGCTTTCCCGGTAGTTCCCTTGACTACAATGCCTCCAAGAATGTTGATGTCATAAAAATCTTCAAATTCCGGCCCATAACCAAAGGTACCTGATGCAGTCATCACAGGGTTTTTCAGGGTTATTTGCCCTATTTTAATTTCGGTTTGTATGCTCATGATGGTTAGTCAATCCAGTTTTTTAACTCCTTATAATCAAATACTGGTCCGTCAGTACAAGTGCAGAGATGCCCTTTTTTGGTGTCTACTACGCAGCAGAGGCAAGCTCCAACGCCACAAGCCATGGTTTGCTCAAGGCTTACCTCGCAATTGATTTGATGCTTATCTGCAAGTTTAGAAATGGCTTTCATCATAGGATCAGGGCCACAGGTGTAAATATGGTCAAAGGCAGGCTTTGAATCCCACCAGATTGGGTGATGAATCACAAATCCCTTTTTGCCTACAGAGCCATCCTCAGTTGTTATCAATAGTTCGCCAAATTGACGATAGTTCTCAGGTTCCATAATCATCTCTTGCGATCTGGCACCCATAAGAGTTGTTACTTTGACTCCTTTGGCATGGAGTTCACGTGCCAGAAAGAGCAGTGGAGCAACTCCGCAGCCACCACCTACAAGAAGGACAGATTCACCTTCTGAAGCTTGTGTAAATGAGTTGCCAAGAGGTAATACTATATTTAGATTGTCCCCAGATTTCAGACTGGCCAGCTTGCGTGTTCCATCTCCTTTCTCCTGAATAAGAAGGAGAAGGGTATTCAAGTTATAATCCACGTCATGAATGGAGATCGGGCGACGAAGGAATGTTGTAGGAGATCCCTCTACCTTAACTTCTACAAATTGACCCGGAAGCATTGTAGGAAGAGGCAATTCACTCTGAAGTGTAAGGATAAAGTGCGTTGCATTCACTCTTCTGTTTCCTATGACCTTAAAGTCGATGATCTGTTTTTTCATCCTTTATTAGATTGTTTCTTAAGATCGGATTTCTATAGGTAAAGATAAAAAAAACGCTGCCTAAAGAGGCAGCGTAACTTTTATGATTCAGATGAGGGCTCCTCATTTTCTGTTTCTATGGTCTCTTCCGGAAGGTCGAGTAGCTCTTTTTCGGCCAACTGGTTATACCAGTTCAGTACTTTCTTCATGTCGCTTACATAGACTCTTTCTGTGTCATAATCGGGAAGGACAGAGCCAAAAAACTCTTTAATGTCTTTGTTTTCTTTTCCAACGCCAGTAACGGGTTGGCTATTGTATTTCTCCTTTATTAATTCGAAGATCTCTTTAAGAGGTTTATCTTCACTTGTGGTGTAGATACTGATCTCCTCAAGACTGCTGATGCGGTCATTGAGGAAAGCAGGGAATCTCTTACCATCAGTTAATGATTCTACAATAACTCCACGCTTTGCTTGTGAAACAAGTTTAAACAGGCCACTCTTGCCTGAAATTGCCATTATCTGCTTTAGATTCATCTTGTTTTTTCTTTTCAGTTATCTAAACCGGGTGGCAAATATAAGAAAAAGGAGCGTTATAGTTGATGATGGTATTCGTTTCCCGAATTTATCTTTGTTCCATTCAGAGGCGATCATTTTTATTCTATCGACATGAAAAATCCGTAACGTAAAAAATGGCAATGTTTCGTTTCTTCATGTAATTGCGTTATTTTGCAGTAGAAATAGATCTCAATGCAATTATTATCTGATATACTCAGCAAGAAAAGAGTGTTTTTACTGCTGTTGGGCTTGTTCATTTTTCGTTTATTCTATGGTCTCTCGTCTGAGTTTTGGTTCGAGGATGAGCTTCAGATATATCTTATAGGCTTAAAGTCGTTCACTCAACATCTTTGGCCTTATTATGGCCCGGATGTGGTTTATACGAATACTCAAATACCAGGAGCCGCTCAAGGGTTATTAGTTTCATTGCCCTTTTATCTCCTTCCAATACCAGAGGCTCCAACGCTATTTCTTAATATACTGAGCTTCTTCTCCCTCTTGTTTTTTGCAAGATATATTCTATTTAGAATAAAAGGGATCCCTTCTTGGGTGGTATACTGTCTGGTGCTGGTTTCTCCAATGACTCTTTTTTTCTCTACTCGTGTGGTTAATCCCTCCTATGTGGTCACATTCTCGTTTCTATTTTTTGTTGCATGGTTCGAGTCTTTGGAGTTTTATAAGGAGAGATGGTTGAAGCCATGGGTCAGTTATCTGATCTTAGGAGTGACTGCCACTTTAATTATGCAGTTGCATTTGTCTTGGGTTTTATTGTTTCCACTCCTTGGCTTCTCCTTTTTTAGGCTTTTTACTCTCCATAGAGGATCGTTTTTAAGATTAACAGCCATTTGGGTAGCAGCAGCGTTAATCGGTTTAATTACACTATTCCCGACACTCTTAAATCCGGATGTTCATGCCGGGAATGTTAGTTCAAATATTGTATTTAACCTCAGTAACTTTGGAAAGATATTTACAGTTTTCTCACGATATGTGTTATTATCGGGTTTTGATATTAACTACCTCTTAGGAGGAAGTACAGAAGCAAGACTAGCTGTCTTAAAAGAGTTTTGGTTCTTGATTCCAATCGCTCCATACCTGTTGATACTAGGCTTTGCTCAGGTTTTGTTATTTGTAGCTGTATACTTCCTGAATAAAGATGGAAATGATTGGAAATGGGTAAAGCGTATTAACCTTTTTGTTTTTCTAATGGTTTGGGTTAGCTTCTTCTTTTCAATCAAAGGTCCCTCTACGCATGCGTTTGTTATTGTTATGCCACTTCCGGTTTTTTACTCAATCTATGTCTACCGTTGGTTTATTTCGAGATGGAAATGGGGGTTCACTTTCATAAAGATAACAGTAGTGGCGATGGTTATCTTTAGTTTTGGATTGTCTCTTTTTAATCTAAAACATAAGTCGCTATATACTGATCGTGAGAGGGTTGTTAAAGCTATTGAAGCGAAGGATTACCATGTTTTAGGCGAGAGACGTTCTGATGTATGGGGTTATGGGTTCTAATGGGTTTAAAGAAACCATCTTTACTAAAGCACAGGATTTACTTTAGTAGAGATGGTAAGAGGGTGAGTTGAAAAGTTATTGGTTTTTGCAGCAGTGATGCTTTATCAAATTTTATTTAGCTGGGGTAAATTAGTTTGATTAGCTTTCCCTTTCCATATAACCCCAGACAAAATTAGGATGGTGCTGATTTACTCTAACCATCTTGACCCATAACAGAGTCATGTGTTCCAGATGTAAAGCTTGATCCAACAATCCAGTGTCTTTTACAAAGAAACCGAGCTGTTCTGCTAACCTGGTCACTATCCCTTTTGAGTTTATGTCATTACCAGCAATTAACATCATCGGGTTTGTGTTGTAACCTGGAAAACTACTATTTATCAGGTTCTCATAGCCGTAGATGGTGAATGCTTTTACTACTCTGGCGTCAGGTGCCCACTCCTGAACTGCTTCTGAACCTGATTTCTCGCTTTTTAGGCCATGGGTAATACCAGCCCCTACAGGATTTGTGCAGTCAACTAAAGTCTTTTCGTTAAATCGAAGCCCTTCCAAGATGCTCTGATTAGCCTGAAAAGGTGTAGCAAGAAAAGCTAAATCACTTTGATCGATTGCCTCTTGAATGGGTGCAGTTTTTAGATAAGCATTATTTTCTATTGCTTTTTGGACGCTCTCAGATGATTCATTGTTATTGGCAATGATTATCTCATGACCTAGTTTTTGTAACCTGTTTGCAAGGGCAAAGCCTACATTTCCTATACCGATAAATGCTATTTTCATTAAATTGTAAATTTATTAGTAAATAATCTCAGATTCGAATTCGCCGGGTTTCTGTAAATACAGTTTCCAGTATTGCTCTGCGATACTGCCCGGATTATATTTTTTATCATCATCATTTACATAACCACTTACTGTAAGTTGTGAAATGTGAATATTTGTGCCTTCTACTCGTTTTTGGAACGCTTGTACCAAATTCCTTAATGCAGCTTTGCCGATGCTTAAAGATGTCCATTGCGGGTCGCCTTGAAAAGCAAATCCTCCACCAGTTATAAATAATTTTCCCTTATTTTCCTTCAGACAATAAGGTAGAACCAGTTTCATTAGATTAAAAAATCCCCCGACATTGATATCCATCTGTATTTTTATGGTCTCCCAATCTTGTTCCAAGATATCCTTTACGGAAACTGCTGCTGCATTATATAAAATTACTTCTGCATGTCCTTTTGTTTCTTTAATTGAAGATAATGCATTTTTTAAACTTTCCGTATCAGAAACATCAGCAACAGTATAAAATGCAGAGATACCCTGTTGTTCAAGCTTTTTAACTTGTTCTTGCAATTTGTTTTCAGACCGTGCAATTAGAGCCACCGTAAATCCTTCTTTGCCAAACTTTTCGGCAACGCCGTAGCTTATTCCGGGGCCGGCGCCTATAATAGTAATTAATCTTTCCATCGAAATTATTGTTTTGTGTTCATGAATGTGATTGCTTCATCTGCAATGATTTTATGCACTTTAGCACTTGCTGAAACTGCCCACCAATTTATAAATTCATCGGGATGAAGTCCTTTCTCTTTATTAGGAATTGCAACATTTGTTTTCTCCAAAGGTTTCATGAAGTTGATAATCGCCATGGGCAAATATGCATCAGTGTATTTAATGCGATATTCTGAAGGGTTCATTCCAATTTTAGTAAAAACTCCTGCTCCGTCAAACTTGTAAATCTTTACGTCTGAGTTTTTATAAGTTTGTTCTATTTCGTCTAGGCCTCTATTAAGATTTTGACAAAGCTCGGAAGCCTTCGCCTGTTTGTCAGTACCAAAATAGCCTGGACTGTAACCCATATCAGGCATGGTGCCAATAAAAATATGTTTAGCACCTGCCTTTATCAACAGTTCTATTGCTTTTTTGTAATTCGCTGCTGGTGGATATTGTTGCAGGTCGGGCTGACCATATTCCAAATAATTGCCAATATCGTGTCCCCCTGCCCAAAGCACAAAAAGCGATTTTTCAGAAATTTTTGGATTTGATGCTAAATATGCCTGAGATTGAGCCAGCATACCGGGTAATTGCACAGTAGAATCCAATTGGAGTGATTTTCTCAATGGTTCGTTAATATTGAACAAGCCGGTAGTAGCTCCTCCCATTGCATAATTATTATCTAAGTTAAGTGCTAAGCCTAAAGAGTCGGCAAAATGTTCAACCCACACTTTCCCGTTAGTCCAACGTCCACCATAAAAGCCATGAGAAGCTGGTGGATAAAGATTGTTCGTTAGTTTACCCCATGATCCCATATCGTTAAGACCATCTCCGAATACTATAATATCAGAATATCTTTTCATGAATAAGTTTTAATAATTTGTTATGAATGGCTATTTGAGTGATTAGAAAGTGCTTCTTTCCCTTTTGTGTCATAGAATATGAAATAGATTGGGATACCAGCGAATATTAAAAATGCCAAATAGGGATGAATGAAACCTAACAGAGTACCGAAAATATATGCTAATGGTCCGAATGCGAGTGAACGAGTTGTTCCTCTTTTAAATTCTTCCATATTTATGCTTTCAATCAATACTTTTTTGTTTCTTAAGGCATAGAATCGCATCATTGTAAAGCTTAGCGCCATAAAAGCCATGACTATCCCATAAAGCAAAATGGACGATCGGTTGTCGGGATAATCACCCATAACTGCTGTTGGAAAAGGAATAAAGGTGCACCAAAATAGCAGAAACGTGTTCCACCAAAAAAGACCGCTATCAAGATGACTAATTTGGTTGAATATTTTATGATGGTTAGTCCATATAACTGCTATTGTAAAGAAGCTTATTCCCCAACTTATTAGTTTCGGGAGTAATCCTAATAGAGCAAGAAAGAGTTCTGATGTAGAGTGATGATCAGGGATGTGAGGAACCTTAATCTCAAGTACCAGTAGAGTTATTATGATAGCGAATATTCCATCTGAAAAGGTTTCAACTCTGTTTTTACTAAATAAATATCTCATAGATTTTCTCCCTGGGTTATGAGGTTTATAAAAGTGCGATTACCATTTTTGCCGCAGCTTCTCCTGAGTTTTGTTGTTGTCCAGTTATTAAATTTCCATCTGCGATGGCGTAGGATGTAAATGGTTGAACAACCTGAAAAAAGGTATCATCTAGTTTTCTAGCTTCATCTTCTATTCTGTAAGGTTGAATCTTCATTCCTATAGCATTGTCGGCAAAATCTTCTTCACTGTTTGCAAAGCCTGTCCATCTTTTTCCTTTGACCAATAGTTCACCATTAGATTTTTTTGCATTAAGTAGCAGAGTGGTTGAATGGCAGACCGCAGCGGAAGGTTTTCCTGATTCATAAAAAAGCATGAACAGGTGCTCTAACTCTTTGTTAAATCTGAAGGTATACATAGGTGCTTGTCCCCCTACAAGGAATATGGCTTTGTATTCATTGTCTACTATGTCTGATAATGGGATTGTATTTTTAAGCATTGCATTAAACCAATCGAGCTGCATGAATCCCAGACTGATAATGTCATGAGCAGAGTATCCACTCGGATCTAGTGGATTTGAGTATGAGTCCATCTCTACGGCTCCACCGTTCGTTGACGCCAGCGTTATTTCGTATCCGGCGTCAAGAAATACACGAAGAGGATGCGTTAGTTCAGACGCCCAGAAACCAATTGGCCATCCAGTTTGTTGTGAAATAGTCGGGCTACTGACCACCATTAAGATTTTTCCTTTAGTTGCTGCTCCATGAAAATGAACATACTCCTGCTTTTCAATAATTGTACTCATCTTTGTGTAATTAATTGTTTTTTATGTAGTATAGTGTCTTATGATTTTTGTCTCCATAAAGGTTCCCAAAAGTATATCCAATAACCAACTAAGGGTCAATCTATACAAAAATGATAGATACTAACATTTTAGAAAGTAATCTGAAAATAAACATATTATAATATGCCAGAGTTTCTTTTTAATAATAAACTGTATTACAATTCTGTGGAGTTTGTAATGGATCGAATGGGTGGCACATGGAAGATGCCGATTTTATGGCGACTCAGAGATAAAACATTAAGATATAGTGAACTAATGTCAACAATGCCAAAAGTGACTCACAAGATGCTTACAAGTTCTTTAAGAGAGTTAGAGGCAGATGGGTTTATTACTAGAAAAGTGTTTGCTGAGGTTCCTCCAAAGGTGGAATATTCATTAACCGAAAGAGGGTTAGATGCTATTCCCATTATTTCTGATCTAAGAAAATATGGTTTTAACCTTATGAAAGACTATGGGATTGTCGTAAATGAGGATGAAGTCAAGATTTAATACAATGATAATCTTTACTATTAATTATCTGAATAGTGCTCTGTCTTAAGATAATGAATGTATAATGACTATTAAAGTGTATTTTTTTCAACGACTGAGGTTGAATGCGATTTTAGAGGATGTTAAGATATTTTTGAATTAGATTTTTAAAGAGAGCTTTATCGATGGGTTTTGCAATGAATTCATCAAATTGATGAGATAATGCATACTCCTTATCTGACTCGGAGGAGTAAGCGGTTAGAGCAAAGACCGGTAGTTTAGGATAAGTTGCTTTGATATGAGCCGTGGCTTCATATCCGTTCATAACAGGCATTTTAATGTCCATAAGTACTAATTCAATGCCTGGGTCTTTTAAACAGATATCAATGGCCTCCTTTCCGTTCTTAGCATGGAGTAACTTATATTTCCCTTCCATCTCTTTTTTGAAAATCATCTCAATGTACATGAAGTTGATCTCTTCATCTTCTGCAACTAAAATTGTGCGATGACTATTCTCATCATGAGACTTGTTGTCTTGGTATACAAGATTCGTTTTAACAATACGAGTCGGTTTATATGGGATAGTGACTTTAAAGAGTGATCCTTCACCTTTTTCTGATTCAAGTGAGATATCTCCTCCAAGCAGTTTTGTATTCTCCATCGCTATTGCCAAGCCTAGACCAAGTCCGCCATGTTTAATAGCTATTTCGTTAGTTTCTTGAGAAAATCTCTCAAAAATGGCTTTGTGTTTCTCGGGTGCTATACCTATTCCAGTGTCTTTGATAAAGAGTTCTAATTGGTCGTTTTTAACAGAGTACCCAATTTCGACAAAACCTGAACTAGTGAATTTTATCGCATTTTCAATTAGGTTACTTAGTATTTTAAGGATTTTTGCTTTGTCAGAACTTATGAAACTTAATTCATCAGGAAGAGCTTTTTTAAGGTAAAGTTGAAGGCTGAGTTGTTTTGCTTTTAAGTTAAAGATTGCAAATAGTTCCATTAAGAGATCATTAAGAGAGAATTCGGTCTCCCTGATCTTGACCTGGTTGGTTTCAAGATTGGATATTTCAAGAATATCATCTATAACCCTGAGTAGTTGAGTGCTACTGCTTTGGATTATATTCACATACAATTTCTTCTCATCTTGAGTTAGATCAGGGGCGTTTAGTAAACCAGAGAACCCGATGATTCCATTCATAGGCGTTCTGATTTCATGCGATAAATTGTGTAGGAAATGCGACTTGAGTTTGTTTGCTTCCTCTGCGCGTATCATTGCATCACGAAGTTCATTCTCCGCTATCTTTCTGACTGTAATGTCCTGGTTTACCCCGTATGTCTTTATTGTGTTTCCCCAAGTATCTTTTACAATATAATATCTAATGCTTATATAACCTAATCCCCCGTCTTTATAAATGATTCGGTGTTCTAGACTATTAGAGAAATCGGGATCCTCGGTTTCTATGGCTTTATTAATCTCTTCCGCTACCAGTGGGGCATCTTCAGGATGTACAAAAATCCGAGCATAATCAGAGGCCGCCATTTTATAGCTTCCCATTTCATCGACAGAAGTATGAAGCATTTTGTAAAAACTGTCTGTAAAGGTGAATGTAGCTGATTCAATATCTAACTCCCAGCTTCCTAATTTTGCTATCTCATGAGCCTCAGCCAGTCGTTTTTCACTCTCTTCGGCTTTGATCTTGGCATTGATCATGTTTTGCTCTATGTTCTTGAGATAGGTTATGTCTGTTTTAATGTTAACAAAATGAGTGATTGTATTTTGCTGTGTTTTAATGGGAGATATGATAGAGTGATCCCAGTATAGGGTTCCATTTTTCTTTTTGTTGAAAAACTCACCTTCCCAGGTTTCACCTGATAGGATAGTCTCCCAAAGATCTGTATAGTATTCTGCTCCATGGATGCCAGATTGAAGTATACTGATATTTCGTCCTGTATATTCTTCCGAGGTGTATCCTGTGAGGTCAGAGAAATGAGGATTAGCATACTCAATGTTACCATTAACGTCGGTTATAATAAAGGCTGTTTTCGCACTCTCTATAGCCTTGTGTAGCTTATTTATCTCTTCTTCAGCTTCTTTTCTTTCACTTATATTTCTGCTTATTACATGTGTGTTTATAAGCTCTCCATTTGAATCATAGTTAAAGTTAGCATGATCCTCTCTCCAGATATATCCTTCACCAGAGGCTTTTGACCTGAAAGTATAGAATAGGTCTGGTTTTTTAGCCTCAATGGCTGCATAAATCTTTGCAAATAGTTCATCTCGGTCATCTGGATGGATCAAGTCATAGATAGAGGTTGCATTTAGCTCTAATATGTCTGTATCGGTTCGCCCGAATATTCTCTGATAAGAAGGCGATACATATTGAATCTGTGTATCTGCTCCCAGAACTATAATACCATCTGAGGTGTTTTCAGCTATTAGGCGGTATTTCTTTTCACTCTCCTCTATCTCCTTCATTGCATGAAGAAGGTCGTTTCTATTGTTGATTATATGGGTTATGTCATGAATAATGCCGTATAATAACACCTCATTATCACTAGGAACAATGAAATATCTTAGCTCAACCGTTTTTTTATAACCTGAATTATCCAGAAAACTGATTTCAATAGGATGCCTATTAATGGTGTGTCTGTCACTCCTGATCAGATTGTGAAATTGGTTTTTTAACGATGTTAGACGAGCACTATTTTCTTTGTTATCACTGCTGTATTTTAGCAATACATCCCAAATATACTGATCCTTAATGCAGGGGAAAGGTTCTCCCAGAATGTCACATAGTCGCTGGTTCAGATCGAAGATTACACCTGACTGATTGATTACCGCAATTCCATCATTATTCAGTTGAAAGATATTCTCGAACCTTTGCTTGTTTTGATGTAGTTCTATGGAGGCACGTTTCTTCTCGGAAATGTCTTGTATAACACCTACTGCCCTTAAAGGGTTATTCTCAGAATCTCTGTCAACTACCTTACCTTTATCAAAAAACCATTTCCAGATGCCATCCTTGCATTTAATACGATACTCAACCTCATAGGTTTCAGTCTCTCCGCGGATGTGATCACTCATCGCTTTCATGACGATTTCATAATCATCAGGATGTATCATCGAGGCAATTCTGGAAGAATCATTCCCGAGTTCTTCAGGCGTAAATCCCAGTAGTTCAGCTTTTTTATCTGTATAGTTAATAATGCCGGTTTGACAGTCGAATTCCCAATAGGCACTATCAGTCGCCCATAAAATAAACTCAATATTGTTTGTAAGCCTCTTATTTTCCAGGATTTGAGTGTTATTAGCCTCAGTTTGCCCTTGGAGTATATCGCCAAATCGTTTTTCCGCCATTTTGCTTTTCTTTTAACAAACATGCTCTGTCCTATAGTATGAAAATCTCTAATAGCCTGTATATATTCCAATCCAACTTTAACAAGCCTATGAATCGTTATTTGCTTCGCCAATTTATCTGATTTTATCCTTCAAGATATCTTTTTAGCTATGTCAAAACTGTAGACGAATTCAATAATCTAAAATAGATAAATGTAACGTTCTGTCAAATTAATTTCGTCATTTTTCTAAGTACATGACTAAAAATTAAAAATATTGATATCTGATTAATTCTTAGAGTTTAACAAGATGCTAACCCTATAAGAAAGTCTGTAATGGGATATGCTCTGTGCTATCCTGCTATGAATTTAATAGATATTGGATGCACATCTTCATGTTGGAAAATTCCAATTCTCCCCCGCTTCCCCTGTCTTCGACTTCACTCAGGCAGCGACCCGGTGATTGAGCGAAGTCGAAACCACAGTATTCCTGTTCTCCTCCTGTTCACCTCCTGTTCTCCTCTTATGCCTCTCCCTATCCTCTCCCTATCCTCTCCCTA
>MTLC01000325.1_pt4 | contig 39334 bp, 36 predicted proteins | sample 1982451 | NCBI WGS metagenome assembly MTLC01 (sample SAMN05710165, study PRJNA340218) | biofilm metagenome | isolation source: sample SPH anode biofilm adapted to +100 mV | place: USA | collected 2012-02-03 | reverse complement strand
TGGACGAGTGGCTGACCGGAGCGCTGGACTCGATCGGGCAGGGATGGGCTGCTGGCCTCCTTGACGTCGCACAGGAGCACTTCATCAGCGCAGGCGTGATGCGCCGGCTCGCCGCCGCGTTCGATGCGGCCGGGAACTCCCGGGCCGGTCGTCACGTGGTGATCGGACTCGCCCCCGGCGCCACTCACGAGATCGCCACCCTCGCCTTCGCGATCATGCTGAGACGCCGGGGCCTTCGGGTCACCTACCTTGGCCCGGACCTCCCCGTCACCAGCTGGGTACGCGCCACGGGCGAGGCCCGGCCCGAGGCCGTGGTGGTCGGCGCACCGCGCGTCGCCGATGCCGACGCCGCACAGGAGGTCGTCCACGCACTCCTCGAAGCGGCACCCCACACGAGGGTCTACGCCGGTGGGCCCGGCGCGACCCCGGGACATGAACTCACCGGCACCACCCTCGCCGCGTCGGCGGACTGGCTCGAGGACAGCCTCTCCGCTCCGGCGGCCCGCACCGTCGGCGCCTGACCGGGACGGGCCGAACCGTGTCCACCGATCGCCCCGCCGCCCCGGGCGGCTCGTGAAGGAGTGAGGCGGCGGGCTTCGAGGTGGCGGCGCCCCCCTTCGCGCGCTTCGACCCGCCCTGAACGGCGTGGTTCCTCCGCCGCAACGAGGTCGTACTCCCGTCGCCGATCCGGCCTCGGCTGGCCCGGGCACCCGGCCGCCTGCAGGAAATCCGGCAGCCTGACCGAGTGCCCCGTCGGGCCCAGCGGGCTGTGGCCTGCATCGCCAGGTTCCTCACCGCTGCGGCACCCATCCGGCTGGTCCTCGCTGGCGCTCTGCCCGGTCGCGAACAGTGACGCGCGAGGCCCGACCCGGCGCAGCACGCGGCCCGGCCCCGCCTGGACTCGTCAGCGACGGTGGGGGTCGAGCGGCGCAGGAGCCCGGATCATCCACCCTCGAGCTCTTGACAGACCTACCACATACTCTGCACACTCATTGCACAAACCTTCTACGAAAGGAACTCCGATGATGAAGCTCCGACGCTCTCTGGCCAGCCTGGTCGCCGTGTTGTTCGGTGGAGCCTTGCTCGCGGGTCCCGTGGTCGCGCCCGCGCAGGCCGCCCCCGCCCTCGGCGAGCAGAGCCTGACCACCGTCCTGACAGCCGATGGCAACGGCACCTTCGACAACAACTGGTACGACTACGACATCGTCACCCAGGCGGTGCTCGCCGTTCTCGCGGCGAAGCCGGCCAGTAATGTGTCCGTGCTCACCGACGGAAGCGTGGCACTGACCGCCTTCATCCCGAACGACCGCGCGTTCCGGGACCTGGCCCACAGGATCACGCACAAGTGGCCCCGCACCGAAGAACAGGCGTTCAACACTCTGGTCCAGAAACTGGGCGTCGACGCCATCGAGAGCGTCCTTCTCTACCACGTGGTGCCCGGTGCCACGATCCTGGCCAAGGACGCCCTCCAGGCCGACGGGGCCACGCTCGCCACGGCCCTGCCCGGCGCGTCGATCAAGGTGCAGGTCAAGGGCATGAACGTTCCGCAGATCATCCTGCGCGATCGCGACTACAACAGCCCGAACCCGCGGGTGAACCCGTGGCAGACCGACATCAACGAAGGCAACCTGCAGGTGGCGCACGGCATCACCAGGGTGCTCCGTCCACTCAACCTTCGCGGGTGAGGCCAGGGCGCAACCCCGGCTGAGCGATGATGGCGGCCGCTCTCCTGCCACGGGGGGCGGCCGCTTCCGTGCGTGCCGCTTCCGTGCGTGCCGCCGCCGTGCGGCCTGTGCCGGAACGGACCGACCCCTGAGTCACCCGGGCGGGGTCTGTGGGAACAGGCCGGACGCGCCCTAGCCTGAAGCCCGGCAGGTGGGCACCCCATGCCCTGTCCGCCATTCCCATCCGGACCCCGCACCGAGGAGCATCACCGTCGTGGATCTGTTCACAACCCCGATGACGGCCAGCCCTCGCAACCCGAACTGACCCGTGACCCTGCCCCCGACTGGTCCCGGACCGCTCGGCCCTGGTGTGCCCGCGCCGGCCGGGTCGGCGGGCGTCCCCGGCTTCACGGGTGTGCTGGAGTTCCAGCTCACCGACGACGACCTGATGGAGACCGCCACCGGTACTCCGACCGCGAGGGCACTGACGCGCCGCGCGATCCGCTCCGAACGCGTCCACCTCACCCAGACGGTGACCCTGGTCGCCTTCTCCGCCTGGACGGTCATCTCCACCATCCTCCTCGACCTGGGCGTGGATGCTCCGCAGGGAGTGCTGTGGCTGCTCGTGCCCGCGGTGCTGACCTGGCTGTTCAGCGGACGGTGGGCGGAGCGGCGGTGGGCCCGGGCATACCGGGAGGACCTCGCGGTGGCCTGCCACGGCCACGACCAGACCTTCCAGTTCTGGCTCGACGCGGACGGGCTCGTCGTGCGGTCCCTCCGATCACTCGAGCGGTGGGCCTGGGCGGCGATCAAGGGCGTCGAGGAGTCGTCCACTCACCTCGCACTGGCGGTCTCCCCGCTCGCGGTCATCCTCGTCCCCCGGCGGATCGGCGCCACCGCGGTGTCGGAATTCGCGCAGGCGATCCGGGCGAGGATCCCGGGCGAGTTCTCCGCACAGGCACAGCCGGCACTCCCGGACGCCCCGCCCGACGCGCTGGATGCGGTGGCGTACAGCCCTACGCCCGAGGAGGCCGCGGCCGCGCTGTCGTGGACCTACGACCTGGGCCGCGTCCCCGACCTCCTGCTGGGGCGAGCGGTCCGGTCCACACTGATGACTGGAGCGCCGCCCGCGGCAGCAGGGTGCTTCCTGGTCATCGACGCGTACCTGCGCTACGGGAGGATCGTCCCGGAATTGGCCGGCATCACCCTGCTGGTGCTGGTCGTGATGGCAGTCTGGATCGGTATCCAGCCGGTCCGCCTGAAACGACTTGTTGACGGGGCCGCGCGCCGGCGGATCCAGGTCGATACCAGGGCCCTCGAGGTCACCCGGGTCTGGCGCACCGCGTACGGACTCACCGTCCAGCGGCCCGGCTACCGCTGCGATTTCCGCTGGGACGCGATCGCCACCTTCGCCGCGACCCGGGACCGGCTCTACATCAAACCCTGGGGGGAGGGCGCCATCGCGGTACCGCGACGTGCCGCACCCGACCGGGTCGACAGGATCGCCGCCGCGCTGCGGCAGTACGTCCCCGAGACCAGCTCGCCGCGCTGAACCGCGAGCCCTACCGCGTGCGGGCGGTGGGCTGCCAGGCGACGCCCACCGCGTAGCCCCGCGGGCCCTCGACCTCCGCGACCCGGAAGACGGTGGACGCACCTTCGACCCGGCCCGTCCCCGCACCGATCCGGACCAGGGCCACGTCCGCGTGGCGCCCGTGCCGGCCCGCCTTCAGCACGGCGTGGGACAGCGTCCAGCGAGGCACGGCCTCCGTGGCGGATACACCCAGCTCCTTCGCCAGTTCCGCGGCCCGGACCGGATCGAGCCGTTCCACGTCCACACCGATCCGGGAGGCCTGGGTCGTCGCGGCCGCGGCGACCACCACCATCCCCCCGCTGTAGGCCACCGACGCGAGGGCAGGGACGCCCCGGACGGCCAGCGGCCCCACCGACCCGCCCACCGCGGGCGCAGTATCCACCGTCCACGCCACGGATCCCGGGAACAGCGAGCCGAGCAGCCGGCCCAGCACGGCCCGCCCGGTGAGGAACGCCTGGCGCCGCTCCGGGCTGAAGCCAGCGAGCCGGGACGCGTCCACGGGACCCGGGCCCGCCTCGCGTGCCAAAGCCTCCGACGGCGCCGCCCAGCCGAGCAGGATCCGCTCGGCCACGCTGCGCTGCCCGACGGTCGGCCGGCCCACGAGGTCGACGCCGGGGAATGCCCACAGCGTGCGCTCGACGGCCTCGCCGACCAGATCCTCCCCGTCCCCCGTGCTCACGCCACCAAGGCTAGGCCCGTCAGGAGCGGGTGGCGTTCACCTGGTCGAGCATGGCCTGGACCTCGTCGAGCGACTGTCCGCCGAAGCCGGCCAGCGCCGCCAGCGGGATGCTCTCCATCATCCGGATCAGGTCCGGGTCCTCACCGAAGACCGCCCCGGCCAGGCCGGTGATGATCTCGGCGAACGCGGGCACCTGCATCGCCTCGGCGACCGTCGAGTCCAGCGCCAGCGGACGGAGCGGCTCGTTCCCCGCGACCGCGACGGTGCCGGAGAGCCGCAGGTCACGGCTGGACGCACCGACGCCGACCGTGTACTCCCCGGCCTCGACCACCCACGCCTGGTCGCGGGCGCTCCAGTAGGCGAGGTCGTCGGAGCTGATCGCGATCTCGACCCGCGCCGACGCCCCCGGTTCGAGAGCGACGGACGCGAAGCCCTTCAGCTCCCTGGGCACGCGGACGACGGTCGATCCCGGCACCGACACGTACACCTGCACGACCTCGCGGCCGGCCCGGCCACCGGTATTGGTCACCGTCAGCGACACGGTCACTCCGGCGTCCGTGGCCGCTAGCGCCAGGTCGGTGTACCCGAAGGTCGTGTAGGACAGGCCGTGGCCGAACGGGAACGCCGGGTCGATCCCGGACGCGTCGTAGCCCCGGTAGCCCACGAACAGGCCTTCGCCGTAGCGCACCCCGGACACGTCGCCGGGGAAGTGCAGCGAGCTCGGCACGTCGGCCAGCCGGCGCGGGATGGTCTCGGTGATCTTGCCCGAGGGATTCACCACGCCGTACACCACGTCGGCGAGCACCGCGCCACCGGCCTGCCCGAGCAGCCAGCCTTCGACGATCGCGCGAACCCGGTCGGCGAACGGCAGCAGCACGGACGCCCCGTTGCTCAGCACCACCACCACGTTCGGGTTGACCGCGAGGATGTCCTCCAGCAGCGCCAGCTGCTCGGCCGGAAGGTCGGCGTTGTCCCGGTCGTAGCCCTCGGACTCGTGGTTCTCGCCCAGCCCGAGGAAGGCGAGCACAACATCGGCGTCCCTCGCCACCGCCACCGCCTGTTCGTGCGCATCGTCGGCGAGCTGCTGGCCGGCTGCGGTCGCGAACCCCGGCGCGAAAGGCACCTCGTGGCCCACCAGCGCGGTGATCGCGTCCAGCGCGTTGTCCAGCCTGGTCGGGTTCACCCTCGACGACCCGGCTCCCTGGTAGCGCGGCGTCCGGGCGAACTCGCCCACCACGGCCACCCTCGTCTCCCGGGCCAGCGGCAGCACGCCGTCGTTGCTCAGCAGCACCACACACCGTTCGGCCATCCGACGGGCGAGCGCGTGGTGGCCGTCCACGTCGAAGTCCTCCGGCGCATCGGCCAGGCTCGCCTGCGCCCTGCGCACCACGGCCTCGACCCGGCCGTAGGCCTGATCGATGGTCCCGGCGTCGATCTCGCCCGCGTCCAGCGCCTCGCGCACTTCCCGCTCGTGGCCGGCGTTCGCCGGCATCTCGAGGTCGAGGCCAGCCCGCAGTGCCCGGACCCTGTTCCAGACCGCGCCCCAGTCGGAGACCACGACGCCGTCGAAGCCCCACTCGTCCCGCAGCACCTCGGTGAGCAGCCAGTGGTTCTCGGACGCGTACGTGCCGTTCACCTTGTTGTAGGAGCACATCACCGTCCATGGCTTCGCCTTCCGGACGACCTTCCCGAAGCCCCGCAGGTAGATCTCGCGCAGCGTCCGCTCGTCCACCTGGGAGTCGCGCCGCATCCGGTCGGTCTCCTGGTTGTTCGCGGCGAAGTGCTTCACCGAGGTGCCGATCCCCTGGCTCTGCACCCCGCTCACCAGTGCGGCCGCCAGTTCTCCCGCGACCAGGGGATCCTCGGCGAAGTACTCGAAGTTACGCCCGCACAGCGGCGAGCGCTTGATGTTCATGCCGGGACCGAGCAGCACGCCCACGCCCAGCGCGCGGCATTCCTCGCCCAGCGCAACGCCCACCTGCTCGACCAGCTCCGGATCCCACGAGGACGCCAGCCCCACCGCGGGCGGGAAGCACGTCGCCGGCTCGGAGGCGTTGATCCCGACGTGGTCACTCGAACCGGACTGCTTGCGCACCCCGTGCGGCCCGTCGGTCCACATCAACTCGGGCAGGTCGGCCGCGGCGACCGCCGGGGTGTGCCAGAAGTCCGATCCTCCGGTCAGGCTGATCTTGGCGTGGACATCGACCATGGTGGCTCCTTGTGTTGGCTGGTCCCCTTCATGAGCCCCGGTCCCGGGGGCTGCTCAGGGAGCGGTTGGTTGGGATCTGTTCAGCCGACCCGCCCGGTGCGGGCCACGTCGGCGAACCAGCGGGCGCTGGCCTTGGGAATGCGGTTGAGGCCGGAGTCCACGCGAACCAGGCCGAAGCGTTTGGCGTAGCCGTGGGCCCATTCGAAGTTGTCCATCAGCGACCAGACCAGATAGCCGCGGACGTCGGCACCGGCGTCCATCGCCTCTCTCACCGCGGTCAGGTGGCGGCGCAGGTAGTCGATCCGGTCGGCGTCGTCGACGTAGCCGGCCTCGTCCGCCACGTCGTCGAAGGCTGCCCCGCTCTCTGTGATCACCAGCGGCACGCCGGCGGGACCGGTGTAGTCGGCGTGCAGCCAGGTGAGCAGGTTGCGCAGCCCGGCCGGGTCGACCTCCCAGCCCATCCCGGTGAGCGGCAGGTCGCGCAGCACCTGGACGGCGTCCGGCGCGGCGATGTGCGGGGTCGGCTCCGTGGGCTCCCCGGCCCGGAACACGTTGGTCGTGTAGTAGTTCACGCCCAGCACGTCGATCGGGGTGCTGATCGCGGCCAGGTCCTCCTCCGCGACCAGGTCGTCGGGCCAGATCTCGGCCAGGTCGTCCAGCACGTCGGCCGGGTAGTGGCCGGTGAAGACCGGCTCGACGAAGAACCGGTTGGTCGTGCCGTCGACCCGCCGGGCGACATCCCGGTCCCGGGCGCTGTCGGAGGCCGGCAGCGCCGGGGTGAAGTTGATCGTGGCCCCGAGGCTCGCGGACGGGTCCGCTTCGCGGAGTGCCTGCACCGCCCAGCCGTGAGCCAGCAGGAGGTGGTGCGCCGCCCGGATCGACGCCGCCGGATCGGTCTGGCCCGGCGCGTGGACGCCCGCGGCATAGCTCAGGAACGAGGAGCACCACGGTTCGTTCAGCGTCGTCCAGGTCCGCACCCGGTCACCCAGTCGCTCGTGCACGGCCAGCGCGTAGTCCACGAACCGCTTTGCGGTGTCGCGATTCGTCCAGCCGCCGGGCAGCGCGGCCGGCAGGTCCCAGTGGTAGAGCGTCAGCCACGGGGTCACGTCGTTGGCGAGCAGCTCGTCGACCAGGCGGGAGTAGAAGTCCATCCCGGCCCGGTTCACCACCCCGTCGTTGAGCACCCGCGACCACGACACGGAGAACCGGTAGGTGTTCATCCCCAGGGCCGCGAGCAGCTTCGCGTCCTCGGCATAGCGGTGGTAGTGGTCGCAGGCGACCAGCCCGTCCTCGCCGTTGACGATCGCGCCCGGCACCCGGCAGAACACGTCCCAGATCGAGTCCTGCCTGCCGTCCTCTGCTGCCGCCCCCTCGATCTGGTACGCCGACGTTGCCGAGCCGAGGAGGAACCCCCTCGGGAACTCAATACTCACCGAAGCTGCCTTCCCTGGTCAGTCCTTGCGGACCTTGAGGCTGCCCTTGAGGTCGGGGACGTCGGAGAGGAGGCGCTTGGTGTAGTCGTGCTTCGGGGTGAAGATCACCTCGTCGGTGGTGCCGCGCTCCACGATCAGGCCGTGTTCCATCACCACGACCTCGTCGGCGAAGTAGCAGGCCTGGCCGATGTCGTGGGTGATGAACAGCACGGTGAGCCCGAGGTTGTCGCGCAGGTCCTGCATCACGTTGAGGGCGCTCACCCGCAGCGATGCGTCCAGCATCGAGGTGGCCTCGTCGGCCAGCAACACCTTCGGGTTCATCATCAGGGCCCGGGCGATCATCACCCGCTGCCGCTGCCCGCCGGACAGCTGGTGCGGGTACTTGTGCACCGCGTCGCCCGGCTTCAGTCCGACGTAGCCCAGACAGGTCTCGATCAGCGCGTCGAGCGTGTCGCCCTCGAGCTTCTCCGCCCGCATCCCGCGCCGCAGCGTGTGGCCGATGGTGAAGAACTGGTTGAACGACGCGAACGGGTCCTGGAACACCGCTTGCACGTCACGCCAGTACGAGCGCAGCTCGCCGCCCCTGATGTGGGTGACGTCCTTGCCCTGGTAGGTGATCGTGCCGCTGGTCACCGGCATCAGGCGCAGCAGCATCCGGGCCAGCGTGGACTTGCCGGACCCGGACTCCCCCACCACCGCCAGCACCTTGCCCGCGTGGAACTCGACGCTGACGTCGTCCACAGCGGTGAGGTGGCCGCCGGCCACCCGGAACTGTTTGGTCACGTGGCTCGCGGCGAGCACCGGTACCCCGGAGTCGGTCGAATCCCTCATGCCTCGTTCACCTCCATCGGGACGGTCTCGAACGCGTGGTCGTTGGCCCACCAGCAGGCGACCGAGTGGTCGCGCTCGTGCAGGAACTGAGGCTCCTTCAGGCTGCACTCCGGCATCGCGAAGGCGCAGCGCGGGTGGAACCGGCAGCCGGTCGGCGGGTTGCCCAGGTTGGGCGGCGAGCCGGGGATGCCGAGCACGTGCTTGGTGCGGGTCTCCTCGGTCGGGTCGAGCACGGACGACAGCAGCGCGGAGGTGTAGGGGTGCCGCGCGTTGTTGACCAGCTCCTCGGTCGGCCCCGCCTCGACGATCTTGCCCGCGTACATGATGGCCAGCCGGTCGGTGACCATGCTCAGCACGGGCAGGTCGTGGGTGATGAAGATCACGCCGCGCATGATCCGCTTCTCCACCATCGCCAGCAGCATCTCGATCAGCGCCTTCTGGCTCGACACGTCGAGGGCGGAGGTCGGTTCGTCCGCGATCAGCAGCGCCGGGTTCAGCAGCGTGGAGATCACGGTCACCATCCGCTGCTTCATGCCGCCGGAGAGCTGGTGCGCGTACTGGTCGAGCACCCGAACCGGCATCTCCAGCATCTTCAGCCGATCGGTGGCGCGGTCCAGCGCGTCCGCCTTGGTGGTGTTCCGGTCGTGGGCCCGCATCACGTCGACCACCAGGTCGCGGATCCGCAGGGTCGGGCTGATCGCGTTCATCGCGCCTTGTGGGAGCAGCGAGACGGTCGCCCCCCGGTAGGGACGGTGCAGCTGGTTGGCGCCGCCGGAGAGGGTGCCCAGATCGATCTCGTGGTCGTCGATCTCCATCTTGCCCGCGATTACGTAGAGCGGCGGGTTGGCGATCATCGCCAGCGCGTTGCCGAGCGTGGTCTTGCCGCACCCGGACTCGCCGGCCAGGCCGAGAATCTGCCCCTCGGGCACCTCGACCGTGACGTTGTCGACCGCGGGCACGTCCTGGCCACTGTCGGCTGCGTAGACGGCGGTCACGTTGGACGCCCGCATCAGGATGCCGCTCATGCGGTCACCTCCTGGCGGCCCTCGATCTGCTCGGCCAGCTTGCGCGCGGCCTCGGCCCGCCGCGCGGCGGCCCTGGCGAGGTTCTTCTTCTTGCCGCGGCGCAGCCGTGGGTTGAACACCTCGTCCAGCGAGGACTGCAGGTAGAGCAGCGCGAAGCTGATCAGGGTCAGCACGATGGTCGGCGGCAGGAACGCCCAGTAGGCACCGACCGCGACCGCCTGGAAGGCGAGCGCCCAGTGCAGCTGCATGCCCAGCGAGTTCGTCCCGGACGGGCCCAGACCGAGCATCGACAGGGTCGATTCGGCGAGAATCGCGCTGGCCAGCTGCAGCACCCACGCCATCACGATGTAGCTGGCCAGGTAGGGCAGCACGTCGAAGACGAGGATCCCGCCGGTGCGGGCACCGGAGAGCTTGGCCACGTCGATGTGTTCTCGCGTGGCCACGGAGCTCGCCTGGGCCCTGACGGCGCGCGCCGTCCACGGCCAGGAGGTGATTCCGATCACCAGGGCGAGCCCGACGATGCCCTTCAGGAACGGGATGTCGGTGCTCTGCAGCGACATCGAGATCAGGATCAGGATCACGATGGCCGGGATCGCCAGCACGATGTTCGTGATCCCCATCAGGGCCTCTTCGAGCCAGCCGCCGATGTAGCCGGCCACGACACCGATCAGCACGCCGATCACGGTCGCGAGCGTGCCGGCCAGGAGGCCGTTGATCAGCGAGTTCCTGGTGCTGGCCATCAGCACGGACAGCACGTCGTAGCCGAAGTTGTCGGTGCCGAGGATGTGTTCGGGGGACGGCGCGTCGTAGAGCCCGCCCACTTTCTGGTCGGGGGCGTACGGGTAGAGCAACGGACCGATGAAGGCCAGGACGGCGATCGCGAGGATCATCCCGAGGGAGACCCACATGCGCGGACCGAAGTTCAGGCTGCGCCAGGCCGGCCTGGCCTTCGGCCCGGGGGCCTGCGGCGTCTCGGGGACGAGCGGGCCTTCCTGCTCGGCACTGACCGCACTGCTGGAGATGTTCGTCATGTCACTTCTCCCCCGACTTGGAGGCCCGGATCCGCGGGTCGATGAACCCGTAGAGGATCTCGACGGCGTAGTTGGCGACCAGCACCGCGACCGTGATGATCAGGGTCACCGCCTGCACGACCGGGTAGTCGTTGCTCGAGATGGCGTTGAACAACAAGGTGCCCATGCCCGGGTAGTTGAACACGAGCTCGGTGATCAGCGCGCCGCCGACCATCGTGCCGATGCTGAGGGCGAGACCGGTGATCTGCGGCAGCATCGCGTTGTTGAAGATGTAGCGGGTCATCTTGGCATCGCCGATACCCAGGCTGCGCGAGTAGTTCACGTAGTCGGAGCCGAGTTCGTAGATGGCCATCGACCGCATGCCGACGGCCTGGCCGCCGATGTTGATCAACAGCAGGGACAGGAACGGCAACCACCAGTACTGGAGCGCGTCGGTGAAGAACGCCCAACTCCATTCCGGGGAGTTGCCCAGGGAGTACGCGCCGCCGGGCGGGAACCAGCCGAGTTCCACGGCCAGCACGTACAACAGGATGATTGAGAGGCAGTAGTAGGGCATCGAGGAGAACACCAGTGAGGTGGTGAACACCGACTTGTCCCAACCACCCCCCTTGTAGGCGGCGACGGCACCGAGAACGTTGCCGACGATCCACCCGATGATGATGGCGGGGAGCTGGAGCGCCAGGGTCCAGGGCAGCGACTGAGCGATCAGGTCGCTCACAGGCGTGGGGTAGAACGCGAACGACTTGCCCAGGTTCCCGTGCAGGATGCTGGTCAGGTACGTCACGAACTGGTTCCACATCGGCTGGTCAAGGCCGAATTCCTTCATGAACTGCTCGTAGACACGCTGTTGTGCCTCGGAACTGGCGCCACCCTGGCCCAGACTCGAGACGATCACGTCGACCGGGTTACCCGGGATGAGCCGTGGTAGCAGGAAGTTCAGAATCACTGCTACCACGAGCGCACCCAGGTACCACACGGTCTTGCTCGCCAGATAGCGTCGCAGACCCATGGCGCTCCAGTCCCCTTCCGGTCAGCCGGCGATCTTCTGGATCTTGTACATCCAGGTGTTGCCGGCCCCGCGGAACATCGGCGGAGCGTAGCTGTTCTTCTCGTCAGGCCAGTTGTAGAAGTTGGTCGCGTTGTACTCGTAGAACTCGTCCGGCCGGTACATGATCGGGCAGGCGGGGACTTCCTTGCGGTACAGCGCGTCCAGCTTGTCGTAGGCCGCCTTCTTGGCCGCGTCGTCCGTGGCCTGCGAGGCCTCGGTCAGCATGGCCTCCACCTCGGAGTTCTTCCAGCGTCCGTAGTTGGCGAAGGTGGTCTTGCCGATGGGCTGCATCTCGGACTGGCTCATGATGTCCTTGAAGCGGGCCCACGGGGTGGCCGGGTTCACGCCGGAGACGTACCAGACCGCCAGGTCGAAGGTGCCGCCCTGGATGGCCTGCGTGGTCTCGGCCTGCTGCGGGAAGTTGGTCGAGCAGTCGATGCCGATCGCCTTGAGGCTCTTGGCGATGATCTCGCAGGAGGCGTTCCAGTCGGTCCAGCCGGTCGGGGTGATCAGCTTGTACGGACCGAGGCGGGTGCCGTTGAGCACGTAGATGCCGTCGGAGCCCTTCTTGGCGCCGGCGTCGGTGAGCAGCTTCTCCGCGGCAGCCGCGTCGTAGCTCCAGCCGTTCGCCTTGGCGTCGTCGGCGTTGAAGTACTTGCTCTCGGCGCCGGTCGGCAGGATCAGGCTGGGCTGGACGGTGGCGGAGTAGCCGGACATGGCCGTCTCCGCGATGTCCGCGTAGTTGATCGCCGTCGCGATGGCCTTGCGGACGGCCGCGTTGTCGAGGCCCTTCTTGGTGGTGTTCATCAGCAGCATCGGCATCGAACCCGGCACGTAGTACGGCTTGTCCTTGAGGAAGGTGCCGACCGGCTTGCCGCCCTCCCACATCTTCCAGATCTGGGAGACGAACTGCTGCATGATGTCCAGTTCACCGGCCTGGAACTTGATGTTGCCGTCCTCGTTGGACTTGAAGATCGGGTGGATGATCTGCTTCATCACCGGCAGGCCGCCGTAGTAGGTCTTGCCCCAGTACTTGTCGTTGAGGGTCAGCACGACCTGCGTCTGGTCTGCCTTGTCCAGAGTGAAGGGGCCGGTGCCGAGCGGCTTGTCCATGACCTCGGTGGGCAGCTTGTCGTCGGCGATGCCGGAGAACACCGACTGCGGCAGCACGTAGTTCTCGGTGAGCATGCGCAGCACGTTGCCGACATTCTTGGTCTTCTGGTTGATCTTCACCACGACGGTCTTGTCGTCGGGGGCCTCCATCGAGTCGGCCAGCTGCCAGAACGACGCCACGTTGATGCCGGGGTTCTTCTTGCCCAGCTCGTAGGAGAACACGACGTCCTTGGCGGTGCAGGCGGTGCCGTCAGAGAAGGTGACGCCGTCCTGCATGGTCAGGGTGACCGAGTTGGTGCCGTCGAGCTCGTACTTCGCGGCCAGGCCGGGCATGATCTCGCCGGTCAGGATGTTCCAGCGCAGCGGGGTCTCGTAGACGATCTGCATCACGTTGGCCGCTGCCGGCCACGCCGCCGTCGGGGACAGCGGGTTGAAGGTGGCCGGGGGGCCCCACTGGAAGCCCGCGATCAGCAGGCTGTCGGCGGTCGCGCCAGAGCGACCCTTGCCCATCTGGCCGTTGTTGCCGATGCCGGGCTTGGCTCCTGCGGACGCGCCGCCCGACGCGGTGCTGCCGCCGCTGCCGCCGCCTGCGCAGGCCGCGAGCGCGATGCTGCCGGCGACGACGCCGCCCAGCTTGAGGAAAGAGCGCCGCGACGGCTTCTCGAAGATGGAATCTGACATTGCTTACCTCCATTGGTTCGGCCCGCCAGTGGGCCTCAATGAGTGGTTGGTTTGGGGTTGTCGGTACTGCGGTTGGTCTTGCTACGACGTCCCGGCCCTTCGCAGGGCCGCTGCTCAGGGCACCCTCATACGGCCTCACTCGTGGTCAGCGGCTTCGTGAGGGATCGCAGGGCCGGACGGGCGGTGAGCCCGGCCAGCTCGTTGTCGGCGAAGCGGCCGGTCACCTGGAAGGTGTGGGCCTCGCCGGGGAACAGGTCGACCAGGAGACTGTCGCTGACAGCGTCCTCATCGACCCGGTCCGGGAACAGGCACAGCGTGCGCAGGAAGCTCCGCGCGGTCACGGTCACGGCCGCGCCGGCGTCGGTCCGGGTGACGCTCGCCTCGTAGTCGGGCGCAGGCAGGGCCGCGTCCACGTCCTCGACCAGCAGCTTCACGGCGCGCTCGGCCCCGTCCAGCGTGACCACCAGGGCCAGTTCGGCGGCAGGAACGTCGGTCGGATCGGGGGTGATCGCCACGTCGGTGCGGGACCGGACCTCCACCAGCCGGGCCAGCGACCGGGACCAGACCACGTCCCCGGCCAGGGTGCGCAGCTCGACGCTCCCCGTCGCGACCCACTCGGCGGTGCCGTCGTTGACCAGCACGGCGCGCCAGCCGTCCGCATCGTGCTGCAGGGTGACCAGGTGATCGGCGTACGCCGAGCGCACCGCGTACCACAGCGGCTTGCGACGGGCGACCGGCTCACCTGCGGCGTTGGTGCCCAGGTCGAGCGCGGCCCAGGAGGTGACCGGCCAGCAGTCGTTGAGCTGCCACACGATCGAGCCGAGGCAACGGCCGCGCAGGGAGCGCCAGCGCTCGATGCCGTAGCGCACGGCCCTAGCCTGCTGTAGTTGCATCGCGAACAGCCACTCGTCGAAGTCGTCGGGCCCCTCTCCGGGGACCGGCAGGTGACCCTGGATGCCCCGGTTCAGCTTGTCGTTGCCGCCGGCGGCCTTCTGGTGCACCAGCATCGCCGCGGAGGTGGCACTGCGGTCGGCGGGCTCCAGCGTCCGTGCCCAGGTCGCCCAGGTGGCCGGTCCCTGATAACCGAACTCGGAGACGAAGCGTGGCGAGTAGTCGTCGTAGCCGGTGTAGTCGCGCTCGTTCCACACGTCCCAGATGTGCACGCAGCCGTAGTTCATGTCGTTGGGATGGATGTCGTTGCCGGCACCGGACGACGGGCTGCCGGGCCAGTACGGACGGGTCGGGTCGAGCTCGGCGACGATCCGGGGGAACAGCTCGTAGTAGTACCCGGCGCCCCAGGTCTTCCCGTCCAGCTGCCCGTCCCAGTGCCAGTCGTGGAAACCCCAGATGCACTCGTTGTTGCCGTTCCACAGCACCAGCGAGGGGTGTGCGGACAGGCGCACCACGTTGTCCCTCGCCTCGGCCTCGATCTCGAGGGCGAGAGCCTCCTCCTCGGGATACGCAGCGCAGGCGAGGCAGAAGTCCTGCCAGACCATCACACCCAGCTCGTCGCAGGCGTCGTAGAAGCCCTGCTGCTCGTAGATGCCGCCGCCCCAGATCCGGAGCAGGTCGACGCCGGCGTCCTTCGCCTGCTGGACGCGCTCGCGGTAGCGCTGTGGCGTGACCCGGCTCGGGAAGCAGTCGTCAGGGATCCAGTCCATGCCGCGCGCGAACAGCTGCACGCCGTTCAGCCGGAAGCCGAAGGTCGCGCCGTTGCCGTCGGCGTCGGGGGTGGTGTCGAGCTCTACGGTGCGGAAGCCGGTGCGTCGCTGTACGCGGTCGAGCACCACCTCTTCGTCGTGGAAGGTGATCTCGACGTCGTAGAGCGGCTGCTCGCCGAGGCTGTGCGGCCACCACGGCGAGATCCCGCTGATGGACAGCTCCGCCTCCGCCCAGTCGTCGACCGCGGAAACGCCGACCTCTGCGTACTCCTCGCCGCGCCGCACCCGCACGGTGAGGGCGCCGAACCGGCTCCGTCCGGCGATCTGGACCTGGACGCGGAGCCGTCCGTCCCAGCTGCCGGAAGCGTTCTGCGCCGCGGTGGCGAACACGGCGACGTCGGCGATCCGGGCCTTGTTCCAGCTGCGCAGGCCGATCGTCTTCCAGATCCCGGCAGTGATCAGGCGGGGACCCCAGTCCCAGCCGAAGTTGCAGGCCATCTTGCGGACCAGGTTGTAGGGGTCGCGCTCGACATGGACGCGCTCGCCGACCTGTGCCGCCATCGCCGTGGTGTACTCCAGCACCGGCGAGAACACGACCTCGACCTCGTTCGCGCCCGGACGCAGCCTGCCGTCCGCGCCGAAGGCGTTGCGGCGGTGCATGTTCGCCGAGCGGCCGAGCGAGACGCCGTTGCAGAACACCTCTGCGATGGTGTCCAGGCCGTCGCAGAGCAGGTCGCAGTGCTGGTGGGTGAGCTCCGGCGCGTCCGGCTCGAGGTCGAACTCCGCGCGGTAGATCCAGGCCTGCGCCCCCACCCAGTGCTGGTCGGCCTCGGCCGTGGCGAGGTAGGGGTCGTCAATCAGTCCTGCGGCGAGCAGGTCGGTGTGGACGACGCCGGGCACCGTGGCCGGAATGCCGGAGACGAGTCGCTCACGCAGGGGTTCGGGTACGAGGTTCCAGCCGTTGGCGTCCGCATCTGCACGGACGGTCCACTGCACCGTCGACAGGTCCAGCCAGCCCTGCTCCACGAGTCCTCCTCGACCCTGCTCCTCGGTGAGCGACCCGGAACCCGTCCGGACCCAGAAATGACCGCGCTCTCATCAGTGCGTCGGGACGTACGTTAGCACCGACCGCAAACGCTCTCATAAGACTTTGCAGACACGTTCCCGATTCGTTATCAGTCCGAGACCTTGCCGCCGGGCGTGGCACAACGATTCATTCGCCGGCTCCGTGAGCCTGCGACAGCGCGCGTCAGCGCGCGGGGTTCCGATCTCCGGAGCCAGGGGAGATTTCTGTCATCCACGACGCGGACCGCTGGGGTCCGCGTCCGGTTCACGAGGCGCTGGGGCCCTCGTCGGTCACCTGGGGGGACGCCTGCGGCTCAGGCCTCGGCGCGGGCGGGGCGGGTGGCGCCGCCTGCACGGCCGGGGGCACCGTGCCCGACTTCGTCTCCTCCTTGAACTCGCGGATCGCCTGGCCGGCGTTCTTGCCGAAGCCGGCGAGCTTGGTCCCGCCGAACAGGACCAGCGCAACCACCGCGAGAATGACCCATTCCCAACCGCCCAAACTTGGCATCCGAGTACTCCTTAGCTCTTCAGGGCCCACTCAATTCGTACCCCGTGCCCGCAAGCCGGGCTCCACACGGAGTATCTTCCACCCCTCACGCCGATTCGGCACGCCGGGCACGCCATCCGCACCTCGAGGTGGGATCGCTCTCATAGACTGCCACACGAGCTCACGGCAGGAGGACCCATGAAGCAGGCCGCCCGCAGGCTGCGTCCCGGACAGCGCGCGCAGCTGTTCGTCCACGACATCACCGACGCCGAGAGCACGCTCGTCGCCGAGTCGGAGACCCTGCTGTTCGAGGCGCCCAACTGGAGCCCGGACGGGCAGTGGCTGCTCGTGAACGGGGACGGGCTGCTGCACCGCGTCCCGGCCGGCGGCGGGGACTTCGAGCCGATCGAGGTGCCAGGCCTTCCGCTGCTGAACAACGACCACGTGCTCTCCCCCGACGGTCGCACCGCCTACGTCTCCGGCTTCGACGGCCATCTGCACGCTGTTGACCTCGACGCCCGCACCCACCGGCGGGTGTCGAACGACCACCCCGACTTCGTCCACTTCCTGCACGGGATCTCGCCGGACGGTGCGCTGCTGGCCTACATCGGCATGAACCTGCTGCCCGGCGGTGTGCGCACGAACGTCTACACAGTCCCCACCGCCGGCGGTGCGGACACCCAGCTCACCGACGACGCCTTCCCCGACGACGGCTCAGAGTTCAGCCCGGACGGAGAGTGGGTGTGGTTCAACTCTGAGCGCGGCTCGACGGCACCGGGTCACGCCCAGCTGTTCCGGATGCGTCCGGACGGGTCGGCGCTCGAGCAGCTCACGTTCGACGAGCGGGTGAACTGGTTCCCGCACGTCTCTCCCGACGGCTCGAAGGTCGTCTACCTCAGCTTCCCGCCCGGAACGCTGGGCCACCCCGCGGACCTGGACGTGACGATCCGCCTGCTCGGTCCGGACCAGACGGCGAGCGACCTCGTCCACCTCTTCGGTGGCCAGGGCACCATCAACGTCCCGAGCTGGGCTCCCGACAGCAGCCGGTTCGCCTACGTCGCCTACCCCCTGGCCTGAACCCGGAGGGAACGATCCCCGCTGCCGGCTTCTTCCGCCCTTCCCGAGTGCCGGAAGATGGTGCCCGGCCGCACCGACAGCGCCTCCTCGATGCGCGCGGCCACGTCGCCGGAACAGGTCCGCTTGGCCGGGTCGTTGAGGAGCTGCCAGACGAACTGCCGACTGCAGCCGGCCCGGCGTGCCAGTCGTGACTGGGTGAAGTCGAGCACGGCCATGTAGTCCGCCAGCAATTGCGGGTCCCGCAGCTTCATCCACAGACCTTTCGAGCCGGGGTGGGGGGTCGTGGTGAGGCTCATTGTCGCTTTTTGTTTGACGTTTCGTCAATTCACCAGTGATCCCTGGTGAGCCACGCTTGACGTGGTGTCAACGAAGACCGGCGCGCGTCGCCGGGCTTCCCCTTGTCAGTGTGATTTCGGGAGCCCAGCGCACTGGTTGACGACTTTGTGCAAGGCTTGGGGGCGACGCCAGGCTGGGACCTGCGTCACGGTCGACCTCCGGGAAATCACACGATGCATGCACTGGGCCGGTTCATCAGCGAGCTGATGGAGGCGCGCAGCATGTCCCGGCCCGCGCTCGAACGGGCCAGCGGGCTGAGCCGCCAGCACATCCACCAGCTCCTCGACGATCGCAGGACGAGCCTGGGCCGCATGGTGGACGACACGACCATCGCGGGACTCGCCCGCGCCTTCGCCGACATCGGGGAGGGCGCCTTCATCGCGAAGGCCGCGGAGTCCATGGGGGTTCCGGTCGACCGGCTCGCCGCCGTCGAGATCGACCTGGACCGACTCTCCGACGAGGCGCTGCTGGGGATCCTGGCCCGCCGCCTGGAACGGGCTTCGTCCCTGCGCGCGCAGGCAGCCAACGACGAACCGCAGCCCCTGGCCGCGCGCCGTGGGCACAAGGCACGCGAGCGTCTCGATCAGGAGTGGGGCGACCGGGAGGGTTAGTCCCCGGTTCGGGCCGGGCGCACGGCAGGCCGGGTGTCAGGGGCGGCCAGCAGACTGACGTCATGCATGATCCCTGGCACGAGTTCGGTTCGCTCTCCGACTGGGCACTGCGTTGGGCTGCGCTGCCGAAAGGGCTGCTCGGCGTCACCGACTTCAGCCTCCGCACGGTCACCCTCGACGACCGGCTGCTGCAGGCCGAGCGGCGCTGCACCGTCGCGCACGAGGTCGAGCACATCCGGCTCGGCCCGCTGCCGAGCGACCCGGTTCTGGCCGCGCGGGAGGAGGCGGCCATCGACCGGGCCGTGGCCCGCAAGCTGATCGGCATCGGCGAACTCGGCGACGCGCTCGCCTGGGCCAGCACGCTCGCCGAGGCCGCCCAGGAACTGTGGGTCGACGAGGACACGCTCTCCGTGCGGTTGCGGCACCTGCACCCCGCCGAGGTCCACTACCTGCGCCGGCGGCTCCAGCAGGAGCCGCCATGTGGGCCATCCAGCCCGGGATGACTAGGGTGGGCGCATGCTCAGCCGGGTGATCACCGTGTCCGACCGCTGCGCGGCCGGCGTCAGGGAGGACCGGTCCGGCCCCGCGCTGGCAGAAGCGCTCGAGGCCGCAGGGTACGAGGTCTCGCTGATCGTGGTGCCCGACGGTGAGGAGTCCGTCCGCGCGGCGCTGCTCGAGGCCCTCGACAGCGGCGCACGGCTGGTGATCACCACCGGCGGCACCGGCGTCGGGCCGCGCGACCGCACCCCCGAGGGCACCCGTCCCGTGCTGGACCGGCTGCTGCCCGGCGTGGTCGAACTGCTCCGGGGCCGCGGCCTCGAGCACTCCACCCATGCCGCGCTGAGCCGGGGCCTGGTCGGCGTGGTGGACGCGACGGACGGCGAGGGCGGCGCCCTGGTCGCGAACCTGCCGGGCAGCCCGAAAGCCGTCCGTGAGGGCGCGGAAGTGCTGCTCCCGCTGGTGGCGCACGTGCTCGACCAGCTCGCCGGCGGTGACCACTGATGGGCGTCGTGCTCGCCGAGGTGAGGAACTCGGCCGTCACGGCTGCCGAACTGCTCGACCTCGTCCGCAGGTCCGATGCGGGCGCGGTGGCACTGTTCGTCGGGGTCGTGCGCGACCACGACCCGCAGGCCTCCGGCGCGGTGGTCTCCCTCGACTACACCTGCCACCCCTCCGCGCCGGAGCGGATGCGCGAGATCGTCGCGGGCGTCCTCGCGTCCACCGATCCCGGGGACGGCTGCACGGTGGCCGCCACGCACCGCATCGGTCACCTCGTCGTGGGTGACGTCGCGTTCGTCGTGGCCGTTTCCGCCCCGCACCGGCAACTCGCGTTCGCGGTCTGCGAGCAGGTCGTCGAGGCGGTGAAGGCAGGCCTGCCGGTCTGGAAGCAGCAGTTCGAGGCGGATGGCAGCTACCGCTGGTCAGGGCTCTAGGCCAGCCCCGTCCGCCGCCGGCCCGCTCCCCCACACACCCCTGGCCGGTGCCGTCACCGCGGCGTCAGGACTCGACCAGCCGCAACGCCAGGCGCGGGCACCCGGCAACCGCGCGGCGGGCGGCGGGGCCAAGAGCGGGAGGGACTTCGCCGGTGACGATGGGGAAGCCCCACTCGTCGAGGGAGATGAGCTCGGGAAGCAGTTCGTGACACAGCCCCCGTCCGTGGCACGAGGGCCAGTCAACCCGTAGGCGCGAGGGCGCCATGGCCACACTCCTGTCGTTGGTGGAGGTGCAACTCGTCGCCGAACCAGCGCAGCAGGGACCGGACCAGGCGCGCCGTCCCGTCGGGATGAGCACACGCACCGCGACCGGACACCAGCCCGCACAGCTCCTGGACGCGTTCACCGTTGTCGATTCCCCGACGGACCTGATCGACCGCGTGGGCGAGGGCGGGGAGCCCGTTCCGGCACGGCCCACAGCGGCCCGCCGACTGCGCGGCCAGGTAGGAGACGATTCGGGCCGTCCGGTCCACCGGGCACACGCCGGCGGGAAGGGGCATCACCACTCCGGCGCCGAGCCTCGCCCCCAGCTCGGCCAGGTCCTCGGCGGCGACGCGCCGGTCCGCGAGGGCTCCGGCCGGCACCCATACCCCGTGGTAGCCGCCGACCAGCACCGGGCGACGGAGTTCGTCCGGGCTCAGCACGGCGCTCCACGGCGCTCCGAGCTCGACCTCGAGGACCGTCGTCGCGCCCGTCTCGGAGTGGCGGGTGACCAGCATCGTGGCCGGGTCGGGCCCCTGTGACCAGATACTGCACAACTGCGCGTACGTCTCCGCGTTCGACAGCAGGGTCGGGCGTCCGTGGAAGCCGGAGACGGCCTCCGGGGCCCAGGCGGTGACCGGACGGTTGGCGCGGCCTGACATGAGCTCGATCACCGCGCGCGCCTGACCGCTGACGAACCCCTCGTCAGCGACGTGCGTGCGCCACTGCAGCCTCTCTCCGGCGCGCCGCTCTGCGACGGCCTCGTGGATGCGCTCGCTCACGTGGGGGCGGTCACCGGGCAGCACGAGGTGGACGCGTCTGGTGCCGAGGGCGCGCGCCGCGAGGGCCGCACCGTCGAGGATCAGGTGCGGGCGCAGCATCGCGAGCGCTTCGTCCTTGTGGCTCGCCGGTTCGCCCTCGCTGAGGTTGACCACGACCACGGCGCCACGTCGCGCTGCCGTGCGCAGCTTGACGGCGAAGGGGAAGCCCGCCCCGCCGCGTCCGCGCAGGTCGGCGGCCTCCGCGGCACTCGCCAGGCGCTCAAGCGGGACGACACCGGGCGCCGCGTTGGCGAGCCGGTGCCGGTCGAGGCCCGGCCCTTCGTCCAGGTGGGCGAGGAGGCGGGGTCCCTCAGCGACCGAGAAGCTCATGCCCGGATCGCCTTCCGCACCGTTCCCGTGACCCGGACGCCCACTGCCAGGACGACCGCGGCGACGCAGGCGACGGTGAGCGCCACCGACCACTGCGCGTCGGCGTCGGTGCCGATCCCGATGCCGTGGACGACCGCGATGCCCCAGGCGAGGTAGCCGGCCCAGTGCACCAGGCGCCAGGCGGCGTGGGGTAGCCGGGTGCGCAGGAGGCTGGTGATGGTGACGGCCGCAAGCAGGTCGAGAGCCAGAGCCCCGAGGCCGAGCCAGACGGGCTGGTAGAGGCCTCCCCAGGGCACCAGGGCGTCCCACCACCGGATGTCGACGTAGGTGTCCACCACGGCGGAGGTCACGTGGACGACCAGCATGGAAACGGCCAGCAGCGCGACGTTGCGGTGCACCAGGGAGCGGACGAATCCCGGGGTGCCCCGGCCCGCCCTGGCTCGCGCGCTGAGCACGCCGAGCACCACCGAGATCGTCATCACCACCAGCAGGACGATTCCTGTCCCGCGGTTGAGGAACCACAGCAGGGGTCCGTTCACCGTTGCTCTCCCTTCCCGGGCCAACCCGCGGTCAGCGTGACCGTGCCGTCCTCGGACACGAGTCGGGCGGCGACCGAGCGTCGGGTCAGCCACTCGATCGCGTCGTCACCGAGGATGACGGCCGCCGTCGTGGCGACATTCGCCGCCGTCGCGGAGGGGCCGGTGGCGCTCACCGTCCGCCAGCAGGTTCGCGCCGATTCACCCGTGCGCGGATCGACCAGGTGATGGCGGATCACGCCGCCCGCCGTCCATCTCCGCACAACGGTCGACGACGTGGCCAGACCCCCCTCCGCGATGGCGACCTCGACAGTCCCCTCCACATCGGGGTGGTCACGGATCTCGATCGGCCACCAGGTCGGACGACCCGTGGGCGAGACCGCCACATCGCCCCCGAGGCTGACCGCGACGCTGGTCTGCTGCTCCTCGGCGATCGTCCGGCTGATCAGGTCGCTCGCCCACGCCTTCGCGACCGCGCCGAGGTCGAGCGCGGTGCCGCGAGGGATCCGGATCGCGTCGGCGTCCCACTCGATCGATCGCCAGGAGTCGGCAGGCGGTGGGGCGATCCGGGCACCCGCGGCCCTGCCGGGCTGCAGCGCGGTGAACGTCCGGTCGTATCCCAGCCCGACCACGACCCTTCCGAGCAGCGGGTGGACGATGCCGTCGGTGTGCTCGGCCGCTTCGACGGCCGCGACCGTGGCGGCAACCAGGAGCGGATCGGACCTCACCCAGCTGCCGGCGCGGGCGTTGACGCGACTCAGGTCCGAATCCGGCCGGAAGCGACTGCAGGTGCGCTCGACCAGGTCGAGCAGGGCCCGCGCGCGGCTCTCCGCGGGGACGGAGCTGTCTGCATCAGCGACGCTGAGTTCCACGTACGTCCCCAGCGCCCGCCAACGGATCTGGGCGGGGGTAGCCGTCCTCACGACCCTGAGGAGGTGACGGGCGGCTTCGGCGCGCTTCGGCGCGAACGCGAACTCGTACCGGACGACCCGCCCCCGACGCGGACCACCCGGACCTGCGGGCCCGGGCCGGGCTTCGTCACGACCTTGATCTTGGTCGCGACCGCACTGGGCCGGCGGAGCTCCACGACATGGGGCTGCGCGGCGAGCTCGCGCTGGCGCGTGGCAGCCTTGTCGACCTCGCCCTGGGCGTTGGCGGCGGAGGCGGTTCCCATCACCGCGCCGGTGCCTGCCACACACGCTGCGGCGACCGCCCCGGTGGTTGCCGATGCCACGAGGCGGAAGCGGTCCCGGCTGCGTGCTGAGTAGGTCATGGTGCACCCCTTCTCTGGTCCAGTTCAACGCTGCACCATTCGCCGGCAAGCCTTCGTCAAGTCTGGGTTAAGCCCGGCTTGATTCGCGTGACGCCGGCCACGGCCGGCCCGAGACTGGAGAAGACCCGAGGAGAGACCATGCATCTGTTGAACGCTGCTGTCGCCGCCACGTCGATCATCGTGGGGACGGCGGGCGCGTCCGTCGCCTACGGCGCGATGAACACGCCGCCCGTCCAGCCGCAGGACGTGCCCGAACAGGTAACGGTGTACACCTTCGCCCCCTGCGATCCGCCGGCAGTGCTCACCGACGGCGCCTGCGTGACGACGGTGGTGAAGACCGTGGTCAAGGAGGCGAAGCCCAAGGTGATCACGGTCGTGGACACGCACAGATCCTCGAAGGGCAGCTCAGGCAGGTCGACCAGCACCGCAAAGCAGGATCGGCACCACGACGATGACGATCACGACGAGGACGAGCACCACGAGGACGACCACGGCGAGGATCCCGACGACTGACCCCGGATCACCGGTCAGGGGACGAGCCGGGCCGCTCGGGGACCGGCGTTCCGTCCTGCTGCGGCAGCACGAGTTCCACGCTGGCGCCGGGCTGGCCGACCGGTGAGGTGACCAGCCGACCGTTGAGGGCGGCGACGGTACGCCGCGCGATCTCGAGCCCGAGGCCCGTAGACCCGGTCCGATTGGCGCTGCTGGCGGCGAAACCCGGCCCCTGGTCGTGGACCTTGAGGTGAACCTCGCCCCCGGCCAGCCAGAGCGACACGTCGAAGTCGGCATGCTCGGGGGTGTGGGCGAACACGTTCTCGATCAGGATGTCGACCACGTCGTCGGCTTCGGGCCGGGCCAGTCCGGCCCACGCCGGGGCGGAGGGGAGATCGAGCCGCACGGACCGTCCCTGGTCGTCGGCGAGGGCCCGCCAGTACTCGACCCGCTCGCGGACGACGGGGACGAGATCGCACCCGGGGCTGAGGTCCTCACGAACCTCGCGCCGGGCCTCCTTCACGATGACGTCGATCGCGCCCTGCAGGGCCGCCACCCGTTCCTGGAGCCGGTCGGCCAGTTCCGGGTCGTCGACGGCATCGAGGTCGAGACGCAGGGCCGTGACCGGCGTCCGGAGGCGGTGGGCGAGTTCGCCGACGCCCGCCCGCGCCTCGACCAGCAGGCCGCGGATCCGCTCGGCCAGCCCGTTGAGCGCGGACGCCAGCTCCCGGGTCTCCACCGGCCCTTCCTCCACGGCCCGCGCCGTCAGGTCGCCGTCCCGCAGCCGGTGCGCCGTTGCCGCCACCTCGAGCAGGGGCTCGCTGATCTGCCGGGAAGCCCTCGCCGCGATCAGCAGCGACGCAAGGAACAACACCGCGCCGGTCCCGCCGATCATCCACCACGCCTCGGCAACCCCGGTGTACAACTCCGCGGCAGGGATGGTCGCGACGACGACGCTGGTTCCCCGCTCATGGGCGATCGGTACGTAGACGCGTCCGCCCGTCGCGTCGACGACCGAGAACGCCTCGCCACCACGGGCCCGCGCGAGCTCGGCCGGATCGATCGGGCCGACGTTGCCCAGCGGATCGCCGGCCCGGGGAATGACCCCGACCGCAACACCGGACGACTCCGCGGCTGCGTCCACCAGCAGCGCCAGCTGCGCCGGCTCGTTGATGCCGGTCACCAGGATCGCGACGTTGCGTGCGGCCTGGTCGGCCCTCGCCATGCCGCGGTCCTCGGCCAGCGTCCTGACCAGGAGCGCCAGCGGAACCAGGAACGAGACGAGCAGCGCTGTGGAGATGACCGCGACGAGGATCGTGATGCGTCGGGTCACGGGGTGGCCTGTCCCGGATCGACCATCCGCACGCCGACCCCCCGGACGCTGTGCAGGTAGCGGGGCTGGGCTGCGGTCTCACCGAGCTTCCTGCGGATCCAGCTGAGGTGCACGTCGACGGTGCGGTCGGCGCCGCCGAAAGGCTGCTGCCACACCTCGGTGAGAAGCTCGCGCTTGGTCACGACGGCGCCCGCGCGCTGGGCGAGCAGGAGCAGCACCTCGAACTCCTTGCGGGAGAAGGCCACCGGGTTGCCGTCGAGGGTGACCTTGCGCCGGAGCGGGTCGATCACGAGGTCGCCGATCACGATCGGCACTTCGTCCTCGTCCAGTTCGCTGCGGGCGCGCCGGAGAACAGCCCGGATCCGGGCCGCGACCTGGTCAGCGCCGAAGGGCTTGGTGACGTAGTCGTCGGCGCCGGCGTCGAGCGCGCGAACGATCGAACGGTCGTCGTCCTGGGCGGTGATCACGATCACCGGGACGTCACTGACGCCGCGGATCATGCCCAGCACCCCGAACCCGTCGATGTCGGGGAGCCCGAGATCGAGGAGCACGATATCGGGCTGCTCCTGGAGCAGGAGCGCCATTCCCGCCATACCCGTGCCCGCGACCGAGACCGCATTCCTGCGCTCGGTGAGCACCCGCTTCAGCGCAGCTCGAATCGCCACGTCGTCCTCGACGATCAGGACCAGCGCCATGGTGTGACCCTACGCCACCGTCGGGTCGTGCAGGATGCGGCATGATGTCTGGATGATGCGTCGGCTCCCACTCCTGGCCTGGGCCGGGGTCTGGGTCGTCCTGGTCGTGTTGTCCACCACCGCCGTATGGTGGGCGATCTCGCACGCCGGCTCTCGGGTCACCAGCATGGCGGCCCCGCAACTGCCCGCGAGCAGCGCGACGGCCGTCACTCCGCCCACCGCGTCACCGACGCCGGCTCCCACTCACCCGTCGACGCCGGCTCCGACCCATCCGTCCACCCACGCGCCGACTCATCCAGCGACTCCACGAGCGACAGCCACCCGGACCCGCACGTCCACGACGCCCGCCGTGCAGCGTTCCTGGACAGGGACGCCCGGCCGGGTCACCGCGACCTGCCGCTCGGAGCGGATCACGCTCGACGCCGCCGTGCCGGCCGACGGCTACGTCGTCGATATCGAGGGACGGGGACCGGAGGCGCTCGAGGTCGAGTTCCATCGCAGCGGCGGTGACACCGACACCAAGGTCAGGGGCACCTGCCGGGCGGGCGAACCGCGGTTCACGGTCGAGCAGGACTGACCGCGGCCGACCCGATCCCGGGCTCGGCGGCGCCGAGCCGCGCAGCCCGGTCGCGAGACGCTCGCGCATGCGGCCACCGTCCCCCCGGGCCAGGGCACGGCATCCATTGCTGCCCACCGTAAGAATTCCGTACTGGATCGAGGATGCTCGGCGGGTTAGCGTGGGGCGTCCCGAGAGCCCAGGAGGCAGGGTGTCCGTCGCCGCGAAGCCCGTCACCGGGCTGCGCGACGCGCACGGAAGGGTTGCCCGCGACCTCCGGGTCTCGTTGACGGATCGCTGCAACCTTCGGTGCACGTACTGCATGCCGGCCGCGGGCCTGCCGTGGCTGCCGGGCCCCGACGTCCTGACCGACGCCGAGGTGGTGCGGCTGGTCGGTGTGGCGGTGGAACGGCTCGGAGTGAGCCGGGTGCGTTTCACTGGGGGCGAGCCGCTGCTGCGGCGCGGGCTGGCCGGGATCGTCGCGGCGGTGGCGCAGTTGCGGACGCCGGACGGTGCTGCGCCGGAGTTGATGCTGACGACCAACGGCGTCGGGCTGGACCGGCGGGCCGAGCAGCTGCGGCAGGCCGGGCTACGGCGGGTGAACGTGTCACTGGACTCCCTGGATCGGGAGCGGTACGCCACGCTGGCGCGTCGCGACCGGCTGGACGAGGTGCTGGCAGGGCTGGCGGCCGCTGCTGCGGCGGGGTTGCGTCCGGTGAAGGTGAACACCGTGGTGATGCGCGGGGTGAACGAGGCCGACGTGGTGCCGCTGGCAGAGTTCTGCCTCGCCAACGGCTACCGGCTGCGGTTCATCGAGCAGATGCCGTTGGGCCCTGAGCACGGCTGGGACCCGTCCGTGATGGTGCCGGCCACCGAGATCCTCGCGCAGCTGCGCACCCGGTTCGCCCTCACCGAGGCCAAGGAACGAGGGGCGGCTCCGGCCCAGGAATGGCTCGCCAGCGCGAAAGGGCTGCCGTCGGGCCGGATCGGAGTGATCGCCTCGGTCACCGCTCCGTTCTGCGCGGCGTGCGACCGGACCCGGCTCACTGCGGACGGCCAGCTGCGCACCTGCCTGTTCGCCCACACCGAGACCGACCTGCGCACCCCTCTGCGCGAGGGCGCCGGGGACGCCGAGCTCGCCGCGGTGTGGCAGGCGGCGCACCTCGGCAAAGCCGCTGGACACGGCATCGGCAGACCCGGCTTCCACCAGCCGGCTCGCACGATGAGCGCGATCGGCGGCTGAGGGCGGAGATCCGGTTCCACGCCGGTGCCGCAGACGCTGCGGGCACCGCCACCACCACCCTCACCGGGGAGCAGCTCACCGCCGTCGGGCTCCTCGATCGCCTCGGCGCGCAGAACCAGACCCTGGCAGTGGTGCCCGCCCGCTGCACCCTTCTGGTCAACGGCAGCGCCGTCCGCGAGCCGGACGAGCCCATCCTCGGCAGCGCCCGCGTGGACGTGCTACCACCCTTCGCCGGCGGCTGATCCCTGCGGAACCCACGCAAAGTGTCCCGTAGAGGCCGTAGTCGGCCTCTACGGGACACTTTGCGGTGAGGAGGCGTCCGCACGCGTGCGCAAGAATACCCTCACCCGTATAACGTCCTATTGTGTTAACATTTGTTCATGAGGCCTGACGAACCCACTTCCGGAGCCACGCCGCGCCGGATCACCCACCTGATCGGCCACGAGTACTGGACCGGCACCGCCGCACGCACCGCACCCGTGTACAACCCGGCCACGGGCGCGCAGACCGGAGCGGTCGACCTGGCCTCGAAGGAACTGGTCGACGAGGTCGTCGCGCGCTCACAGAAGGCGGCCGCAGCCTGGGGTGCGATGTCGATGACCCGGCGGGGCACGGTGATGTTCGCCTTCCGCGAGCTGCTCAACGCCAACAAGGAGCGGATCGCGGAGATCATCACCTCCGAGCACGGCAAGACCGTGTCCGACGCGCTCGGTGAAGTCACCCGCGGCCTCGAGGTGGTCGAGTTCGCCTGCGGGATCCCGCACCTGCTCAAGGGCGGCCACTCCGAGAGCGTCTCCACGAACGTCGACTCCTACTCGCTGCTGCAGCCCCTCGGCGTGGTGGGCGTGATCTCCCCGTTCAACTTCCCCGCGATGGTGCCGATGTGGTTCGTGCCGATCGCGATCGCCGCGGGCAACGCCGTGATCATCAAGCCGTCCGAGAAGGACCCGTCCGCGGTCAACGCGATCGCCGAACTGTGGCGCGAGGCAGGCCTGCCCGCCGACGTGCTCAACGTCGTGCACGGCGACAAGGAGGCTGTGGACGCCCTGCTCGACAACCCTGCGGTGAAGGCCGTCTCGTTCGTCGGGTCCACCCCGATCGCCCGCTACGTGTACGAACGAGGGACGGCGAACGGCAAGCGCATCCAGGCACTCGGCGGGGCGAAGAACCACATGCTGGTGCTCCCGGATGCCGACCTCGAATTGGCTGCGGACGCCGCGGTGAACGGTGGCTTCGGTTCCGCCGGCGAGCGCTGCATGGCGGTCTCCGTCGTCCTGGCCACCGACTCGATCGCGGACCAGCTGATCGAGAAGATCGTCGCGCGCGTCCGGACGCTGCGGACCGGCGACGGCAGTACCGGCGTCGACATGGGCCCGATCGTCACCCGGCAGGCCCGCGACCGGATCACCGGCTACATCGCCGCCGGCGCGCAGGCCGGGGCCACGCTGGTGGTGGACGGTCGCGAGGGCCCCTTCGATGGTCCCTCCGACGGCTACTTCGTCGGGCCGACCCTGTTCGACAACGTCGCCACCGACATGAGCATCTACACCGATGAAATCTTCGGCCCGGTGCTCTCGGTCGTGCGGGTGTCCGGTTTCGACGAGGGGCTCGGCCTGATCAACGCCAATCCCTACGGCAACGGCTCGGTGATCTTCACCAACGACGGCGGCGCAGCGCGCAAGTTCGAGATCGAGGTGCAGGCCGGCATGGTCGGGATCAACGTGCCGGTGCCGGTCCCGATGGCCTACTACTCCTTCGGCGGCTGGAAGAACTCGCTGTTCGGTGATTCCCACGCTCACGGCACCGAGGGCGTGCACTTCTTCACCCGATCAAAGACGGTGACCCGCCGCTGGCCGGACCCGAGCGCCCGCGGATTGCAGCTGGGTTTCCCGCAGAACCACTGATATGATACCCCCTGGGGTATGAGTTACCCGTCGGCCGTGCCGACGGCCGGTCCTGGGTGCTGACTCAAACGAAGGGACCGACCGATGCGGCGCGGCCGACGGCCCCTCGCCTCCGCCATTCCCCACGGCACCACGCCCGCAGGCGACGCTCCGCGGCGTGGGGTGGGCATCGAAGAGCCGTCGCGCGGAAGGACACAGCATGGGTTCGCCGGAGGAGTTCTTCGGACGCGTCCCGCGCGCGCTGGACGCCGTCCGTCCCGAGCAGCTCTCCGGGCTCGCCTACTGGCGCGCGGCCTGGGGTACCCGCCAGAGCGTCGCAGCGGTCATCCTCGCCGTCGCCCTGCTGCCGGCGTACGCGGCGGTCGCGGGCTGGCCGCACGACCCGGCGACCCTGGTCGTTCTCGGCGTGCTGTCCGCCCTCGGAGCGCTGATCGGCGCGAGCTACCTCCCCTCCCGCGGCGCACCGGCCGCGACCAGCCCGTGTGCCGCCGGCCCTCTCCTCCTGCTGGCCGGCACCTTCATCCTGCTCGGACGCGGCCCGGTCACCTTCACCGGAGTGCTCTTCACCGGCCTGCTGGCAGTGCCGGCGTTGCTGCTGCGCGCGTTCGGGCCGACCACCTGCCCATCCTGAGGACGGTCCGACCGCGACGCCAGGTCACGGCCGTGCGGTCTCCTCGCCGGGAACGCCGCGGCGCGCGAGGCCGGAGCCTCAGATCGTGAGGGTCGCCCCGTCAGCGCCGGTGGCGGTGATCGTGAACGTCTCGGACACGAGGTCGGCGTCCAGCGTCGCGGACAGGCCGCCCTTGCGCCAGGTGACCAGCAGCCGTTCGGCGCCGGTGTCGGCCACCTCGCACTCGGCGTCGAACCCGAACGCACCGAAGGTGTTGCGGAACCTCAGCAGCTCAAGCTGGCGCTGCACGACCGGCACTCGCAGCCCGGCCGCGATGTCGTCGGCACCCAGGTTCGTCCGGTTGATCTCCTTGTGCCCGCCCGATCCGGCCCGCTCCACCGCCGCGTGGTCGTTCTTCCCCGCGAACAGGTCCAGGTACCACACCTGCGGCTTGCCCGGCATGAACAACTGCACGGCGCGCGCCAGCAGCAGCCGCGCGTCGCTCTCCCCGAGCGCGCTGTAGTAGGTGGCGTTCACCTGGTAGTACAGGTTCTTCGCGCCATGCAGGTCCTTGACGTAGCCGCCACGGCCGACGATGGTCGCGATCAGCGCCTGGATCCGCTCCTCGTCCAGCAGGCCCTTGAGGTCGAGCAGCGGGATGCCGTCGTGGCAGCCCAGCATGTTCACCGTGTGGATGTCCTTGGCGAGCAGCTCGCCGATCCACCGCTTGAGCGTGGAGGCATCGCGCCGGTCGAGGGCGTCGATCAGCAGGCCCGGAAGGAAGAAGTCGTAGGTGAGGAACCCCTTTTCCGCCAACACCTCGTGGATGCCCTCGGCGTAGGTGGAGTGGATCTCCGGCAGCAGCCTCAGACCGCGCCGGTCGGCCAGCTCCTTCACCCGGGCGAGCAGGTCCCAGGTACCGGGGTCGTTGAGGAAGTTCTTCAGCCCCGGCGCCTTGGGGGCGTACGCGAAGGCGTCCAGCCGGACGATCTGCGCGCCGTAGCCGGCCAGCTTGTCGAGGGTGTCGGCGTAGAACTCCCAGACCAGCGGGCTGGCGATGTTCAGATCCATCTGGCCGAGGTAGGTGCGGTTGCCCTCCACGAGGTCGACCACCACGTCCCTGACCGGTTCGAAGCCGCTGAAGTCGGCCTCGCCCGGGCGCTGCCCGGACGCGAGCGCTGCGGCCACCCGCCCGGAGAGCACCTCGGCGCGTCCGTACTGCAGCCCGGTCGCCCGCATCAGGTCCTGCGTGCCCGGAGCGGTGTAGCGCACCTCCTGGTAGAAGGTGTTCCAGTACGGCTTCTCGGTGCCGTCGGGCAGCCGCACCATCAGGATCGGCAGGCCCGGCTTGCGGAAGAACATGTCCCTGATCAGCTCGGGGTCGGGCTGCACGTAGCCTTCCGGGGTCAACTCACCGTGCCCGGCCCAGAACTTGTTCCAGTCGATGAAGAAGTCGGTGAACTTCGACCGCTCGCCGTGGGCGAGGATGTCCTGGAACTGCGGGGACAGCACCGAGGCGTGGTTGAGGATGAAGTCGAACGCGAAGTCGATACCCTCCCCGGCCAGGGCGTCCAGGTCGGCCGCCGTGGCGAACTGCTCGGACAGGCTGTAGTCGATCACCGAGAAACCGCGGTCCAGGTCGGTGTTGAACACGCTGGGCAGCAGGTAGGCCGAGCTGAACACGTCCGCCAGTTCGGGACGCCGCACGAACGCGACCAGGTCGGCGAGGGTGCCGCCGATGCTGTCGGGGTAGACGTTCAGCATCACGCCCGCCCCGGGCAGATCGGCTCCCATCGCCTTCAGGTAGCCGTCGTAGTCGAGCAGTTCGCCGGACTTGGCGACGATGATCCGCGCCTTCGGCGCCTGGGCGCGCAGCTTCTCCTGCTCGATTTCGAGCACCATCGTGGTGAACGGGCTGTCCACGGCGCCGTCCCGGCTGCGCGAACGGCGATGCGCAAGGGTCTCCTCGGGGGTGCTGTTCAGCAGGACCGGAATGTCCACGCCGGTCAGCTGGTCGGAGTTGCCGTGCGTCCACTCCACGACGACCACGCGGACATCACGCACGTCCACCGCGTCGTACCAGAGCTGGTCGGGCGTGCGGCCCATCCGCTTCAGCATCAGCTCGGCAGCGCCGGCGTGGAAGGCGGCCAGGATTCCGCTGACCTCATCGAAGTCGGTCTCTGCCGGAGTGCCGAGGTAGCCGGCGAGTGCCCGGCGTCCGGCCTTCTGGTAGGTGGACAGCCACGGGTGTGCGGCGATCTCGGCGGGATCGGCGTCCCGGTCGGAGGCCACCAGTGCGGTCAGTTGGTTCCGCACTGCGCCGTCGTAGGCGCCGCGGGCGACCAGCCCCTGCACGCCGCCCACCCGAAAGGTCCGAAGCCGTTCAGCGTCGTTCATCGCGGGGATGCGCCGGGGATAGTTGTCCCCGGAGAGCACGTAGGCACCCACGCCGAGCGCGTTCAACCCGTAGGCCAGCAGCGAGCCGATCTCGGACTTTCCCACGCCCGAACCGCCGCAGACAGCGACGACCGCGCGTCCGCCGTCGGCCAGGAGGGGGTCGAGGAGCCGCCACAGCTCGGGGAAGATCACTCTCGCCTTGGCCACGTGGGTGTCCTCGATCTGGACCTTGTCGCCGGGCATGTCCCCGGTCGGCACGGCGGCCAGGTCGGTCACGTCAGGGAAGCGCACGTCCATGTGGACTCCTCGAAGTTGTCACCACCAGCAGGTTAGCCAACCCGGGGACGAACGTCTGCCCCTGCGGCTAAATCGATTGACCAAATCGTACGCGGCGGAACCCTGCCACGGCAATCCGTCCGGTCCCGTACCACCCCTCGAGGAAGCCGGGCGCGAGCACGTGCCCGGCCAGGTGCGGCACGAGTTCGGCCAGCGATCCGAATTCCCGCTGCGCCGGAAGCGGCTTCGGCGAGGGCGTGGAGATGGAAGCCGTACCGGTGCGGTCCGTGATGGGGCGGTGGCGTCGGCCCGTGGTGGGGACTGGACGTGCCATCCACAGCGACATATCGTGATGTGTGTCGATAGTCTTCAAAGGAGAATCGCCATGAGAGACCTGCCCGATCCCCGGCACGGCGGACGCGGCGGCTGGTCGCATCGCGGACCCAACCGGGTCCGGCGCGGCGACGTCCAGGCCGCGGTTCTCGCGCTGCTCGCCGGGGCCGACATGCACGGCTACCAGATCATCCAGGAGCTCGCCGAGCGCAGCGGTGGCGTGTGGCGTCCCGGTGCCGGCAGCATCTACCCCACCCTGCGAATGCTGCAGGAACAGGGCCTGATCCGCAGCCGCAACGAGGGCTCGCGGCGCGTCTTCAGCATCACCGACTACGGCCGGCGCACGGTCACCGAGTCCGGCGACACCGAGCCCTGGAAGGTGTACGCGATGAACGAGGGCGCTTCCGTGAAGCTCCGCGAGGCGACCCAGTCGCTGTTCGGCGCGTTGGCACAGGTCGAGGAGACCGGTGACGACGCACTGCGCGAGAAGGCCACGGCGATCGTCGCCGGGGCCCGGCGCGCCGTGTACCTGATGCTCGCCGGGGAGGACGCCTGAACGAACCCACCGAGCAGAAGGAGACCGCCGAGCCAGGACGGATCGGCGCGCCCGCGGCCTGAACCCGCCGCGCGGCCCTTCCCGGACCCGTGCGATCCCGCAGCCGCGCGGAGTCCCGCGATCAGGAATCAGGCGGTGAAGCCGGACGCCAGGTTCGCCAGCAGCCGGGCCCCGAAACCGGTGGCGCCGGCGGAGCGCCAGGCCTCGTCCGCGTCGCTCGACATGGTGCCGGCGATGTCGATATGGGCCCACGGCGTGCCCGCCACGAACTCGTCGAGGAACAGCGCAGCCGTGGTCGCGCCCGCGTGCGGGCCACCGAGGTTCGAGATGTCGGCGATATCCGAATCGAGCTGCTTGCGGTACTTCCGCTCCAGCGGCAGCTGCCAGACCGGCTCGTCGGTGGCTGCGGACGCCGCCCGCACCCGGTCGACCATGCCCTGGTCGTTGCCGAGGACGGCAGCGCGCAACTTGCCCAGCGCCATCAGGGCAGCGCCGGTCAGGGTGGCGATGTCGACGATCGCGTCCACGCCGGCCTCGACCGCAAGCGCCAGGCCGTCCATCATCGCCAGCCGGCCCTCGGCGTCGGTGTTCTTCACCTCGACGGTCTTCCCGTTGCGGCAGGTGAGCACGTCGCCGAGCTTGTAGGCCGAGCCGGAGGGCATGTTGTCGGTGCAGCACAGCCAGCCGGAGACCGCGGCGCTCGTACCGAGGTCGCGCAACGCGGTGAAGGCGCCCAGCACGGCCGCGGCGCCGCCCATGTCCATCTTCATCAGCAGGTGCATCGGGTCGGACGGCTTCAGGCTGATCCCGCCGGAGTCGTACATGATGCCCTTGCCGACCAGCCCGAGGTGTCCGGACGGGTCGCCGGCGGGGGTGTAGGTGAGCAGGACGAGCCGCGGCTCCTCCTCGCTGCCCGCGTTCACCCCGAGGATGCCGCCGCAGCCCAGCTCGATCAGCGCTGCCTTGTCGAAGGACTCCACCTCGAAGCCGAACTCGGCGCCGAGCTCCGCAGCCACCTCGGCCAGGTCGGTGGCGGTGAGGTGCCCGGGCGGAGTGTTCGCGAGGTCCCGGGCGACCGTGGTCGCGCGGACGGTGACGAGCGCTGTGGCGATCCCCGCCGCCAGCGCGGCGGCGTCCGCCCCTGCCACCCTCAGCTGCAGCACTTCGAGCGGGACCTCCTTGGGCTCCGCCTTCAGCACCGCGTAGCGGTAGCGGGCGAGCAGCGCGCCCTCGGTGAGCACCTGGCCCGCGATCCGGGCGTCGAGGCCGATGGCGGGGACGTCGAGGCCGATCCGTCCGCCCTTCTTCGCGGTCGCGCGCGCCGCAGCGGCCGCCGCGTCCCGCAGGCCGTCGGCGTCCAGCTCGTCGAGCGCGCCCACACCCACCAGCACCAGCGGGTGACCGTCGCGGGCGACGACGAGGCTGCTGCCGGCGGACGCGTCGAAGCCCGCCGCGGCGAGGGCCTCCGCGCCCATCCCCACCACGCCCGTCAGATCCGTGCCGGTACCGACCAGGAGCGCCACCGCGTCGAGGTCGGGCGCGAACTCCGGGACAGCGTCCACCTCGCAGCTGGTGCCCAGCGAAGGCACCGGCGTGAAGTCTGCGGGAATCAGCTTGTGCGGGCTGCGGGTCATGACACTCCTTCGATGTCGCGGTGACGATCAGACACTATGCCGCCGAACCCTCGCAAGGGGTCGACCCGGATGTGGCCGATAAGGAGAACCGTCCCCTTATCGGCCAGGTGGCCGATAAGGGGACGGTTCTTGTTTTCGTCCACACCGCGCGGAGCCGCACCGGGAGGGGTGCTGCGGATAGGGTTCAGCCGTGAGTCCAGTGGCGATCGTGCTGACCATCCTGGTACTGGCCGTCGTCGCCTTCATGTCCGGCCGGGTCCCGATGGGCATCGTCGCCCTCGGCGTCGCGCTGGCGCTGTGGGCCACCGGCGTCCTCACGCTCACTCAGGCGCTGGCCGGCTTCGGCGACCCGACCGTGATCTTCATCGCCACCCTGTTCATCGTCTCGGAGTCGCTCGACTCCACCGGCGTCACCGCGTGGGCGGGCCAGCAGGTGATCAGCCGGGGCGGCGAGAAGCGGACGCCGCTGCTGGTCGTCGTCTGCCTGCTCGTCGCCGTCCTGACCGCCCTGATCAGCGTGAACGGCGCTGTCGCCGCGCTGGTCCCCGTGGTCGTCGTCGTGGCGATCCGGGTCGGGCTCGCCCCCAGCCAGATGCTGATGCCGCTGGCGTTCTCCGCCCACGCCGGCTCGATGCTCGCCCTCACCGGCACGCCGGTGAACATCATCGTCAGCGAGGCCGCCGCGGACGCAGGGGCCCGCCCGTTCACCTTCTTCGAGTTCGGCCTCGTCGGGCTGCCGCTGCTGGTCGGCACCATCGCGATCATCGTGCTGCTTGGGAACCGCCTGCTCCCCCACCGCGCCCCGACCGCGCTGCCCGCCGACGTCGGGAACCACGCCCGCACCCTGCGCGAGCAGTACGCGCTCCCTGAGGACACCGAACTCCTCGGGGTCCGCAAGGGCGTCACCGAAGTAGTCATCCCGCCCCGGTCGGAGCTGATCGGCCTGCACCTGTTCCCCGGCATGACCACCCCCAGCGGCGACCTCGTCGTCCTCGGGCTGCAGCGGGCGGGCGAGGACCTCACCGGAGCGGACGCCGTGCTGCGGGCCGGCGACACGCTGCTGTTGCGCGGCACCTGGGAACACCTGGAACGGCACACCGCCGGGCCCGAGGTGCTGGTCGTCGACGATCCGGACGGCCTGCGCCGCTCGGTCCCGCTCGGCGCGGGAGCCAAGCGGGCGATCGGCATCCTCGCCGCCATGGTCGTGCTGCTGGCGACGGGCGTCGTGCCGCCCGCCGTGGCCGGGTTGCTGGCCGCGGGCGCGATCGTGCTGACCAAGGTGCTCACCCCCACCGAGGCCTACCGCTCGGTGTCCTGGACGACCGTCGTGCTGGTCGGAGGGATGATCCCGCTATCCACGGCGTTCATCTCCACGGGCACGGCCGACCTGATCGCGAGCGGCCTGCTGAACCTGATCGGCGACGCCTCGCCGAGGCTGGCGCTGCTGGCGATGTGCGTGCTCACGGTCGTGCTCGGCCAGCTGATCTCGAACACCGCGACCGTGCTGATCATGGTGCCGATCGCGACCGTACTGGCCGCCGACCTGCAGGTCTCGGTGCTGCCCTTCATGATGGCGCTCACCGTCGCCGGCGCTGCGTCCTTCCTCACCCCGGTCGCCACGGCGGCCAACACCATGGTGATGGAGCCGGGCGGCTACCGGTTCACCGACTACTGGAAGCTGGGCCTCCCGCTGCTGGTGCTGTTCCTCGCGGTGGCAGTGTTCTGGGTGCCGGTGGTCTGGCCGTTCTGAGGGGTCGGAGTGCAACAGAACATCCCGCTCGCCGTCGTCCTCACGGTGCTCGCCTCGGTGGCGCTCGCCGTCGCGTCCGTCGTCCAGCACGTCGCGGTCGGAGCCACCGCGGCGAAGCCCGGCACCAAGCTGTCCGGGAAGGAACTGCTCGCGGTCATCCGCAATCCCCGATGGCTCGGCGGGCTGGCGCTCACCGGGGTGGGCGCCGTGCTGCAGATGACCGCGTTACTGCTGGCGCCCGTGACGGTGGTGCAGCCGATCGGCGTCCTCGCCGTCCCCTGGACGATCCTGCTCGCCGCCCGCGTGCACCGCAGTCCGATCACCCCCACCATCTGGGGCGCGGCCGGCCTGACCGTGTTCGGGACGGCCGGCTTCGCCTGGGTGGCGATCAGCCATGCCGCCCCCTACCCCGTGCTCAACGACACCTGGCTGGTGGTCGGAACGCTCGCCGGATTCGGGGTGGCCGCCGCGCTGGCCCTGGCCGGCGCCCGCGGTCCGCTGGCGTGGCGCTGCCTGGCCTGGTCAGCAGCCGCGGCCGTGGTCTACGGGGCGGAGTCGGGTGTGGTCAAGGCGATCGGCCACTACGTCGCCACCCGTCCCTGGCTCGCCTCGCCCACCTTCTGGTTCCTGGTCGCCTCGATCGTCGCCGGCATGGTGCTGGCCGGCATCTGGATCCAGCAGGGCTACGCATCCGGGCCGGCGGAGATCGTGGTCGGAACGCTGAACGCTGCCGGCCCCGTCGCCGGGGTCGCCTACGGAGTCGCCGTACTCGGCGAGGGCATCAACATCACCGCGACCGCTGCGCTGCTGATGCTCGGTTGCGCCGCCGTGGCCCTGTGGGGAGTCGTGCTGCTGTCCCGGTTCCACCCCGGCGACCCCGACACGGCCACGGTGGCGCAGCCGTCGCCGTCCGGGCGGCATGATGAGCACTGACAAGTCGAGGGAACCGGGGAAGCCATGAATGCAGTGCTCGCGTTCGTCGTCGTCATGCTGGTGTGGACGGTCAGCGACTGGATCGCCAAGCAGACCAGATCGCTGCTGTCGAGCCTGTTCGTGGCCTCGCTCATCTTCCTGATCGGCTTCATGACCGGGGTGTTCCCCGAAGACCTGCTGCAGGCATCCTCGCTGCTCGGCCTCGCCGGCGCCGTGGTCGGCATGATCATCGTCCACCTCGGCACGATGATCAGCCTCGACGACTTCAAGAAGCAGTGGAAGACCCTGCTGATCGGCATCGCCACGGTGATCGGCATCGGCGTCCTGCTCGCCCTCGCCGGCGTGCTCTTCGGCGGTGTCCGGTCGCCCAGCGACTACGCCGACCTGATCACCACCGGGGTGTCCACGGTCCGCGACTACGTGATTGCCGGCACCGGCGCGCTGTCGGGCGGCACCATCTCCGTCCTGATCGTGCAGGAGGCGGCGCTGGGCGTCGGCCTGACCACTGTGGCCGCCTTCCCGGTCCTGATCGCGGCGCTGCAGGGCCTGGTCGGCTTCCCGCTCACCTCGCTGATCCTGCGCCGCGAGGCTGCCCGGCTGCGCGACGAGTACCGGGCCGGACGGCTTGAGGTACCCGCAGTGGTCGAGGCCGGCCCCGCCAGCGAGGGACGTCTGCCGTCCTTCCTGCGGACGACGCCAGGGACGCTGTTCAGCGTGGGCGTCGTCGTGCTGGTCAGCATCGGGATCAACAACCTCACCAACGGCATCCTGAACACCTTCGTCGTGGCCCTGGTCCTGGGCATCACCCTGCGCACCACCGGGGTGTTCAAGGCGTCCGTGCTCTCCGGCATCGATGCCTTCGGACTGATGATGCTGGCGATCATGATCATGGTCTTCGGCCCGCTGGCCACGCTCAAACCCGCCGACCTGGCGGCCCTGGCCGTCCCGCTGCTGGCGGTGTTCGTGTTCGGGGTCCTCGGAATCGTGCTGTTCTCCGCCGTCGTCGGCAAGCTGCTCGGCTACAGCGTGCCGATGTCTGTGGCGATCGGCCTCACCTCGCTGTACGGATTCCCCGGCACGATGATCCTCTCCCAGGAGGCGGCGAAGGGCGCCGGCGAGAACGCCGACGAGGTCGCCGCGATCGAGGGCGAGATTCTGCCGAAGATGATCGTCGCCGGCTTCTCCACCGTCACGATCACGTCCGTCGTGGTGACGAGCATCATCGCGGCCGGGATCGGACGCTGACCTCAATCCTTCGGGGTGGCCGGGAAGGGCGTGACCACCACGGGGCTCCGGGCAGAAAAAGTGGTTCCTGCCCGGGGGGATGGGGCAGGAACCTGAGTCGAGTATAGGTTGCGTTGCGGGTGCGTGTCACCCCAATGGGTGACACGCGCCCGGGCTTTTTTCAGTTCGCGTTCGCGTTCGC
>MTLC01000091.1_pt2 | contig 39552 bp, 36 predicted proteins | sample 1982451 | NCBI WGS metagenome assembly MTLC01 (sample SAMN05710165, study PRJNA340218) | biofilm metagenome | isolation source: sample SPH anode biofilm adapted to +100 mV | place: USA | collected 2012-02-03 | reverse complement strand
GTGGTGCCTGCGGGCAATGCCGGCAGCAGCGCAGCCGCCGGCATTGCCCGCGGGCATCAGGGTTTCCTGATGGTGATGCAGAGGCACTCCCCTTCCGCATAGACCGTGTCGTTGCAGAAGATGCGGCCGTGCACCATGACCTTGCGCCCTTCTGCGGAGACGACCCTGCTCTCGACCGTCACCACCTTCTGCAAGGGGAGCAGGTTGCGGAAGCTGACGTTCAGGTTGCCGACCACGATGGGATAGCCTGCGGCCCATGCCGCCAGCCCCAGTGCCTCATCCATCACGGCTGCCACTGCGCCGCCATGGGCGCTGCCCGGAGGGCCTTCGGTCTCCGGGCCGAACCAGATGCGGGCATGGAGATGCTGTTCGGCGTCGCGATAGTAGCGGGCGCGGAAACGGTTGCCGTCCGGCTCGCCGGAAACGAAGCGGAGCGATTCGCCGACCAGCGACGGCGCGTCAAAGGGGACCCAGCTCGGTTCTCCGCCCAGGTCGACCGGCGGGCATGAAGTGGCGGTGATTTCTTCTGCAGATGCGTGTGTCACGGATCTTCTCCTTCGGGGATATCGTTCCCGGCTCGGGAACGGAAGGTGTTACCATAACAGACTCCCGCGGGAGAATAAAGGGGGTCTGTGCGGTGGGCGGGGAACGGGGCGAACGCTGCTTCCTGCAATGGTTTTCCTTGACTCGCAGCCGCCAATCCCACATCATGCCGCCATGGTCGGCCAAGCACCCATATCCCCCCTGAAACGCATCCACTATGGCTGGGTCATCGTCGCCATCGGGTCGCTGGTGCTCTTTTCCTGCTTCGGTCTTGCCCGCTACGCCTATGCCATGCTGATCCCGACCATGCAGACGGGACTCGATCTCTCCTACGACCGGATGGGCTTCATCGGCACCGGCAACTTCATCGGCTACCTGGTATCGGTGGTGCTGGCCCCGCCGGTCATGCGCCGCCTCAAGCCGAGGGCGACCATCGCTGCCGGACTCACACTCCTCAGTCTCTGCATGCTCGGGATCAGCGCCAGCACGGGCTTTGCGACCGCATTCTGCCTTTATGCGCTGGTCGGGTTCGGCAGCGGCTTTGCAAATATCCCGATGATGGCGCTGGTGACCTACTGGTTCCGGAGCGAGAGGCGGGGGAGGGCTGCGGGGCTGATCATCGGCGGCAACGGTGTCGGCATCATCCTGGCCGGGTTTCTCGTCCCCTTCCTGAACCGCGTCTATGGGGCGGATGGCTGGCGCTACGGCTGGCTGGTACTCGGCCTGCTCTGCCTGGCGGTTGCCGGAGTGGCGGCGCTCTTCCTGCGGAACAACCCCGGCGAGCTCGGGCTGGAGCCGATGGGCAAGCCGGTGCAGCCGGTCAGCGGGCAGTTTGTGGACCGCGAGAAGCGGGGGGACGGCGTCATCCTGCTCAGCCTGGGGATGCTCTACCTGGTGTTCGGCGCAACCTTCATGGTTTACGGGACCTTCATCGTCACGACCATGGTCAAGGAATACGGTTTCCCCGAGGCAAAGGCAGGGCTCTACTGGTCGTGGGTCGGGTTTTTCAGCCTCTTTTCCGGGGTGGGGTTTGGCGCCCTTTCCGACCGAATCGGCCGGAAGTGGGGACTGGCGCTGGTCTTCCTGGTGCAGTCCGCGGCGTACCTCCTTGCCGGGCTGAAGCTGGGGAATGCACCCCTGCTGCTCTCCATCGTGCTCTACGGGTTGGCAGTCTTTGCCATTCCGGCCATCATGGCGGCGGCGATCGGCGACTACCTCGGCCTCTCCCGCGCTGCCACTGCCTTTGCCACGGTGACGCTCTTCTTCGCCCTGGGCCAGTCCACCGGCCCGGCAACCGCCGGCCTGATCGCCAGGACCAGCGGCAGCTTCGGTAACGCCTACCTGCTGGCAGGGGTGCTCACCGCTGTCGCAGCCCTCTTTGCCGCCACCCTCCCCCATCCCCGCGCAGATCGCGAAGGGGCCTGACCCGCTCATTCCCTGGCAGGACTACCGCTCCCCCGCTTCAGCCTCTCCCAGATAGCGACCGAGGATCTCTGCCAGGTCTCTGAGCTGGAACGGCTTCTGGAGGCGGTCCGTAAACCCGTAATCGCCAGGGTGAGCCATGATCGGATCTGCGGCATAGCCACTGGCGGCAATCACCGTGATATCGGGGTAGAGAGAGCGAAGCTCGTCGATGATGGCACCACCGCCGGCACCTCCCGGCACGGTCAGATCGAGGATAACCGCTGCAAGGGGCACGCCCTTGGTTGCACAGACTTTCAGCATCTGGAGCGCCTCGATTCCATCCGTGGCTGTGATCACCCCGTAGCCGAGCATCTCCAGCATCTCTTCCTCCACCTCCCGCACGCTCTCCTCGTCGTCCATCACCATGATGCGGCCTTTGCCGCCCGCCATGACATTAGAAGCGCCGGGGGCTGGCGATTCCGCCTGATCGACCGCCGGGAGCAGGAGGGTGAAGGTGCTGCCGCTTCCCGGTGTCGATGCCGCTTCTATGCTGCCGTCATGCTGCTGCATGATCGAATGGCAGGTGGCAAGCCCCAGTCCGCTCCCATACTGCTTGGTCGTGAAAAAGGGGTCGAAGATGTGCGGCAGGATATCCGGCGGGATGCCGGTGCCGGTGTCCTGCAGCGTTATTTTGACGTAGCGCCCCGGCGGCAGGGCCGGGAGCCCCTCTTTCGGCAGCGTCACATTTTCTGCCATGATCACGATCTGGCCGCCGTCGGGCATGGCCTGCTTGGCATTGATCACCAGGTTTTCGATCACCTGGCCGATCTGGTTCTCGTCGATATTGCACCACCAGAGGTTGTCGGCGATCCGGTAGTCGCACCAAGCAGTGGAGCCTGACAGGGCGAAGGAGATGCTCTGCCGCAGCAACAGATCCACGGGGCAGGGCTTGCGGTTGGGGCTCCCCCCCTTGGCAAAGATCAGCAGCCGGTGGGTCAGGTCTTTGGCCCGGGAATAGGCGGAAAACACCCGCTCCAGGTAGGTGGAGATGACAGGGTCGGTGTTCTTCATCCGGATGATTTCCAGAAAACCGTAGAGGCCGGTCAAGAGGTTGTTGAAGTCGTGGGCAATGCCGCCGGCCAGCACCCCGATCGACTCCAACTTCTGGGTATGGAGCAGTCGCCGTTCGAGCTCCAGCCGTTCCGCCTCGGCCCGCTTGCGGTCGGTGATGTCGTTGCCGAAGCCGACGATCTCCAGGATAGCGCCATGCTCGTCGCACAGGTTGATGGAGTTCCAGGAGATGGTGCGAACGGTGCCGTCTTTGGCTGTCAGCCGCATCTCGTAGTCCCGGACATTTTCCCCGGCTGCAAAGGCGGCCAGCAGCAGCTCGACCTGCTGGTATTCTGCGCCGGGATAGAAAATATCCCACCAGTTCCTGCCGATCAACTCCTCGCGCCGGTAGCCGGTGATGGCTTCGCCGGCAGGGTTGATGAAGGTCGTGGTGCCGTCGGAGGCGACACCGCAGATGATGGCAGGTGTCCCTTCGATGATGCCGGTGGAGAAATCACGCTCCGCGCGGAGTGCCTGCTCGGCCTTCTTGAGTTCGTTGACGTCGCGGGCAATGAAGTAGAGGCAGTCGTTGTCCTGGACCCTGATCGGGATGAGGAACATCACGGCATACCGTTTCATCCCGGACTTGATCGTCAAAATGAAGTCGAAATTCTCGACCCGGCCATGAGCTCGCAACACTTCCAGGGCACGCCCCCGCGTTTCTGCGTCCCAGAGCCCCAAGTCCAGGGACGAGCGGCCGATGACCTCTTCACGCGACCAGCCGGTGCACTCCACAAACCCGTTGTTCACTTCGATAAACCGGCCATCGTCGATCTGGGTGATGCCGACCATGTCCGGCATCAGGTTGAAGATACTGGCGTATTTCCGTTCCGAGAACTGCAGGTTTTCTTCCGAGCGGATACGGTCGTTGATTTCACGGGAGAGTTCGTGGTTCTTTGTCGCCAACTCTCGCTGCCGGTAGACGAGCAGGCCGACGAAGATGGCCAGGAGCAGGCTGTTGACTAAGCCGAGGGGGAGATAGGGAGAGTCGGCGATTGCCGTTGGCCAGCCACCCTTGTGGACCGCCACGAGCTGCCATTTGCCGCCGGGTATCTCCACATCCATGGTGATCGGATCGTCGGCAAACATGGCTGGGGTGCCCAGGATCCAGTCGCCGGCGCTTCCCAGTCCGTCCTTGCCCCGCAAGCCGATGAGCAGGTGCTTGGACCGGGAGAATCCGGCTCCGTCGAGCAGCTTGTCCAGATGGGCCACGATGGAGACGACCCCCCAGTAGCGGTCCTTGGCCGAGTGGGCAGCATGTTCGGTGAATATCGGCGCCCTCAGGATGACGCCTTCTCCCCCCTGGACCAGCTTGAATGGGCCTGACAGGACGGGCATCCCCTTTTCCCTCGCCTGCTGAACGGTCCTGTACTGGTCGGGGGTAGAGGTGTAACGCATGCCGATGACCCGCTCGTTGCCGGCCACCGGCCAGACGAGCCTGATCGTGTCATTGGGCGCCAGTGCCAGGTTGCGGATCACCGGGTGCCGGCGGATGCTCTGTTCCGCCAGTGCATTGAACAGTTCGTCAGAGATGTCGCCCTGGTAGCTGATGACGTGGACCAGCCCCTCTATGGCGCTGAAGGTCGCCTGCACCGTGCCTTCGAGGCGTGCCCGCAGGGCAGCCAGCTCCATCACCGCCTGGCTCCGTTCGTTGGCGATGCGGCGTTCCGTGTCGAGGCTGGCAATCTTGACGCTGACCAGTAGACCCAGCAGTAGGGTGAGCGTGGCCGCAAGAAGGGGGGGGATGCGAGTACGACTGGATTCTGCAGGTCTGTGCTGTGGCACGACAACCTCGCCGGTCAGGGTAACGTGAAAACTCGCATATAAGCATATCAGAAAAATGATACCGGAGTGGGCAGATAGTGATGTGACATCAGGGGGGCCGGCACAGGCTGCCGGCGCGACAGGAAGCGAACCGGCTGCCCGGTATTTCGCATCAGTCCTCTGTCAGGGCCTGCTGTTCTTCGCCCGTGAGGCTCTCAACGTATTCCGTCATGCCGCGCAGGGTATTGCCGAGGAAATACCGCTCCCTGGCCTGGATGTCGCTGGGGAGGAGCCCGACATTCCGGTAATGGGGGTCATGCGCAAGCAACCATTCCCGTAGCGTCTCCTCGCGGTGCGCTGCATCGCTCGTCAGGGTTTCCGCTACCCCCCTGACCCAGAGGAGCAGCTGGTTGCGGGCTATCCGCAGATGTTCGGGGGCGGTCTCCACCAGGCCGTAGTGGGCAAAGACCATTGCCCTGGGGGAGAGGGCGATCATCCGGTCCAGGGAATCCAGGGCGACCTGGAGGATGAAGCGGGGTGGCGTGGCCGGCCGGATGAAGATGGCGCCGGGGAGTTCGCCGCGGACCCCGGCCACTTCGCCGGCAAAGAGCAGGTCGTCAAGCAGGTAGGAGCAGTGATGCTGGGCATGGCCGGGGGTGAGGAACGCTCGGACCGGAGTGCCATTGATGGCCTCATCGAAGCGGATTCGTGCTTCCGGCACCGGCACGATCTCGCCGTAGGCCTCGGCAAGCGGGCCGAGCACCTTGCGCGAGCCTTCCCAGAGCTTTTCCGGGGCTACCAGGTGGCGGATGCCGTCGGGATGGCAGTAGACCGTTGCCATGGGGAACTCCGCCAGCAGTGCCCCGGTGCCGCCGGCATGGTCGATGTGGATATGGGTGAGGAGCACGGCGTCGATCCGCTCGACCCCCTGCCGCTTCAGCTCGGCGCAGAGTCGGGGGATGGTGGAGAGGGGGCCGGGGTCGACCAGCAGGGTGAAGCCTTCGCCCCGGTAGAGCCAGGAGCTGATGAACTGGCGGAACCCTTCGAGGGCCGGCAGGTCGAGATCGATGCAGGTAAGTCTGTTCAGGTCCATGGTGCTACGGTGCTCCTTCTGTTTGTCCGGCCGAAAGCGGCCTGTTTGTTTCCGAATCGGGAAGGAGGGATTTTTCGTTCTGGCAATGAAATCAAGGGATTGCGCGGAGGCGTAGCAGCGCTACGCCGCACAAGGAATCCCGCAGATTGACGCCGCCAGGGCGGAAAAGAACCCTTTCCGGGCGAAAACTATTTGTCCTTGCGTGGCACGACCACAATGCCGGATTCGGTGACGGTGTACCCCTTGCGCCGGTCCGCATCCAGGTCGTAGCCGATGACCGTGCCGTCGGGAATGACCACGTTCTTGTCGATGATGGCCCGCCTGATCTTGGCATGCCGTCCCACGGAGACGTTTTCGAAAAGGATGGAGTCTTCCACCAGGCTGTAGCTGTTGACCTTGCTCAAGGGGCCGATGATGGAGCGCCTGACCGTGCCGCCGCTGGTGATGCAGCCGGCGCAGACATAGGAGTCGATGTTCTGGCCCCGCCGGTCGTCGTCGTCGAAAACGGTCTTGGCCGGCGGGAAGTTACCCTGGTTGGTCAGGATCGGCCATTTGTAGTTGTAGAGGTTCAGCTGCGGCGAAACATGGATCAGGTCCATGTTGGCCTCGTAATAGGAGTCGATGGTCCCTACGTCCTTCCAGTAGCCCCGCTCCTCGGCCTTCATGCCGGGGATTACGTTGTCGTTGAAGTTGTAGGCAAAGACCCGGTCGCCTGCCTCCAGCATCATCGGGATCACGTGCTTGCCGAAGTCCAGGTCCTCATGGCGCTTCTTCCCCTCCAGCAGGACCTCGATCAGCTTCTTGGTGGAAAAGATGTAGTTGCCCATGGAGGCGAAGCAGGTTTCCCGCCCCGGAATGGTCTCGGGCTCTGCCGGTTTTTCCGCAAAGCCGACCACCCTGGAATCGTCGTCCACGGCGAAGACGCCGAACCGCCGGGCATCCTCGACCTGCACCTCTAGGGCGGCAATGGTGATGTCGGCCCGGTTCATGCGATGATAGTTGATCATCTGGCTGATATCCATCTTGTAGATATGGTCGCCGCCGAAGATCGCCACATAGTCGGCATCGGAGGACTCGACAAAGCGGAGATACTGCAGGATGGCATCGGCAGTCCCCTTGAACCACTCCTCGCTCTCGCTGCGCGTCTCCGGCGAGATGGCGACGTAGAACTCCCCCAGGCCGGTCCATTTTCCCCATGATTCGCGGATATGCTTGTTCAGGGAATAGGCCCGGTACTGGGTCAGGATGTAGACCTTCTTGATGCCGGAGTTGAACAGGTTGGAGAGGACGAAATCGATGATCTTGTATTTGCCGCCGAACGCGACGCTCGGCTTGGCCCGGCGCTCGGTAAGCGGGCTGAGCCGCTCCCCCTTCCCTCCTGCCAGAACCATGGCGATGGTGTTTCTGCCGACATTGTCCATGACGTACATGAAAGGCCTCCTGGATGGGGATAACAATGAGAAACGGTGCGGAAACGGAGCCCGGACGGGCACCTTCAGCCAGTATACCTGCAAAAGTCGATCTTTGCAGGGAGAAAAGATGCGATGACTACCGGATGACCAGGTTTTCCGGGGTAACCGTGCCGGCGGCCACGGTCAGGCTGCCCGCAATGACGGTGTAGCCCGTCACGACGCTGTAACTGCCGTCGAATCCCCCTCTGATGACGACACTGATCTCCCGGTCGCAGAGCACGCTTTCCGCGAGGGTCGCTGCCTTCAGCTGGATGGTGTCGCCGCTGGCGGCAGCGCTATAGGCAGCGGTCAGGCTCGGGTAGTAGACGGTGGAGGCGCCGCTGATCCTGGCCGGGGGGAGGAGGCTAAAGGTCGCGGCAACCGACAGCGGCGCGGTGATGACCGGCTGGCACGAGCCGGTGCCGCTGCAGCCGCCGCTCCAGCCGGTGAAATAGGAATCGATGCCGGGGGTGGCGGTGAGGGTGACGACCGTGTCCTGGAAAAACGGGGCACTGCAGGTGGCGCCGCAGTCGATCCCCGCGGGGAAGCTGGTGATGGTGCCGTTGCCGCTGGTTGCAACGCTGAGGGTGAAGTAGGAGCCGTCTTCTGCAGAAAGGGGGATGGAGAGCTGTGGCGTATCTGGGTCGTTGGACGGGACCGTCAGCAGGGCGCTCCTGACCCCCACTGCCGATGCCGTGTGCTGGATGCCGACCGTGCAGGCAGCGCTGGATGCAAGAGTCGTTGCGGTGCAGGTATCTGCCTGCAGGGAGAAGAGGGCAGCATCCGTGCCCGACAGGGCGAGGGTCCCCAGGACCAGGTCGCTGGTGCCGTTGTTGCCGAGGGTGACGGTCTGGGTCGGTGGGGTGCTGTTGACGGCGACGACGCCGAAGTTCACGGTTGCCGGACTTGTGGTGATGTTGGGGATGAGGGCTGCGTCCAGGTTGAGGCGCGGTTTCTGATAGGTGACCGGTCCGGATGCGGTCTGCCGGGTGACGCTGACCGTGGTCCCGGTGGAGGTGAGACGGCTTGCCAGCTGGTCTCCGCTCAGTGCCGGCTGTGCCGACTTGATGACGGCGGCGGCCCCGGCCACGTGGGGGGCTGCCTGGGACGTGCCGCTGTAGGTCTTTCCCGCTGCCGTGATTACCGACCCCGGCGCCACGATGGTCAGAAAGTCCGCCATGTTGGTGAAACAGGTGACCTGGTCCGCTGCGGTGGTGCTGTCGGAACAGTTCGACCAGCTGCGGCTCCCCAGGTTCGAATCGTAGACCGCCCCCACCGATACGGCGGCCGGAACGCAGGCCGGCGAGGCGATGGCGCCGGTATAGGCCTCGTTCCCCGAAGAGATTGCGGAGATGACTCCGGCGCTCCTGAGGCTGGCAACGGCGCCGGCAAGGATGTCGCTGGCGCAGGGGGCGCTGTACTCGCCACCTCCCAGGCTCATGTTGACTGCAGCGATGTTGTAGGTGCTCCGGTTGGCCAGGACCCAGTTGAGCGCTGTCAGCAGGTCACTGTCGTAGGCATAGTCGCGGCGAAATACATCCAGGGCGATGATCCCGGCGTCCGGAGCAACGCCGGCGACGATCCCGGCCACGTTGGTGCCGTGCCCGTCGTCGTCGAGCCTGTTGTCGTCGGGCGCGATGTCCTGGGCATAAATCACCGAGCAGCCTTCGGGGACACCGGGCGCGGTGCAGGAACCGAAGGCGCTCAGGGTATAATCGACACCGGTATCGAGGACAGCCACGGACGCGCCGTTGCCGTCATAGCCGCGGGACAGCACCTGCGGCTGGCCGATGAGCGGCAGGCTCTGGGTCAGGAAATGGCGGTGCCGGCGGTTCTCACTGATCCCTGCCACGCCGGGGTCCTCCAGCAGACGGGCCAGGGCAGTATCGTTCACCTGCAGGTAGAGGACGGAGAAGTGCTCGAAATCGGCCAGCAGTTCATGGTCAAAGGGGGAGAACCCGGCCAGGAGCCGCCCCTTTTTCTCACCCAGGAGGCGTGCGCTGTCACGCAGGACCTCGTCGGTGTCGACGGTGGTTTTCAGGGAGGTGCGGAGCCGGGCCGCTTCGGAGCGGACATCGTCATCGGCCATCAGTACCAGCACGGCGCAACGGCCGTCGCTGTCGAGCTGCTGTTTCACGCTTGCGGGGAGCCTGCCGCTGGCAAGGTGCCGCTGCAGGCTGATCGCAGCAGACAGGTCTGCTGCCGAGGCGGCAAGCGCGCCGCCCAGAAGCACTGCCGGTATCAGCAGAGAGGGAAGGAGGCTGCGGATGCCGGAGCTGAAAGGGGTCGGATACATGAGGGAAGTTTAGCAGATCGGAGGGGAAAAGGGGAGCCGTAACCTGCTCCGGCTTCCGCAGCGCCTGCCCGGTACGGTCGTAGCCGGCAGGTTCGACGTTTTGACATTCGGGGTCGGATTGGCTATAAGCAAGATATCCCGAGGTATTACCAATTGCCGTAGCCGGGCGCTGCGTGTCGAAACGGTCACTAACCGATTGACGACAGCTCCCATGCGGTGATATCCTCCCGTTCCGGTAAAGAATCTATCCCCGTTCGCCGATGGCAGCGGGATAACCCATGCGGTTCAGGAGGTGTCTGGTGCGCAACAAAACGTGTCTGGTAATGGTTCTGCTCGCGGTTCCGCTGCTTTTGGCCTCAATGGCTTTTGCTGCCGAGCCTCCGAAAAAGGTCCTCATCGGCATATCCAAGATCGTTTCCCATCCTGCTCTCGACGGCGTGGAAAAGGGTATCCAGGACGAGCTTGCCGCCCTGCGGATCAACGCCCAGTACGATCTGCAGAATGCCAATGGCGATGCCAATACCGCCGCATCCATCGCCAACAAGTTCCAGTCGGAAAAGGTCACCCTGGCGGTCGGCATTGCCACCCCCACGGCGCAGTCGCTGGTGAATACCCTGAAGACGACCCCGGTGGTCTTTTCCGCGGTGACCGACCCGGTCAAGGCCGGACTGGTGCGGTCGCTCAAAAAGGGGGGGCGCAACGTCACCGGCGTCTCCGACATGACCCCGGTGAAGCAGCAGATCGAGCTGCTCCTCAGGATCAAGAAGATCAAGCGGCTCGGCCATATCTACACCAGTTCCGAGGAGAATGCGGTGGTGCTGGCCGGTATCGTCAAGCAGGCGTGCAAGGAGCTGGGGATCGAGTACGTCGAGACCACGGTCTCCAAGTCTTCCGAGGTGAAGCAGGCGGTCCAGGCGATCATTCGCCGCGTGGATGCCCTCTATATCAGCACCGACAACACAGTGGTCTCGGCCATGAGCGCCGTGGCCGACGTGGCCATGAAGAGCAGGGTGCCGATCATGTCGGCCGACCCGACTTCTGCAGCAGGGCATCCGGTGCTGGCAGCCTGGGGCTTCGACTACTACAAGATGGGGCGGGTCACCGGCAGGATGATCGCCGAGATCCTCAAGGGGAAGAAGCCGGAGCAGATGCCGACCCGTTTCATGACCAGCACCTCGGATATCGATCTTCTTGTCAACCTGGATGTGGCCAGGAAGCTGGGGCTGACCATCCCGAAGGATATCGTCAAGAACGCCAACAAGGTCGTGCAGAACGGCAAGCTGACGAGCAAATAACCCGATACGTCAGGGGGTGCCGTACCGCCCTGGCAGATGGAACGGTACATGATCGAAGGAATATTCGTCGAAGGGCTGATTTACGGAATCATGGTCTTGGGGGTTTTCATCACCTTCCGGGTGCTGGATTTCCCTGATCTGACGGTTGACGGTTCGTTCCCGCTGGGAGCGGCCCTGATGGCCCAGTGCATCCTGATGGGGATGAATCTCTGGCTGGCGCTGCTGATCGCCTTTGCCGGCGGGGTGGCGGCCGGGGTAGTCACCTCGCTGATCCACAACCATCTCAAGGTGCCGAACCTGCTGGCCGGCATCCTCACCATGACCATGCTCTATTCGGTCAATATCCGGATTCTCGGCAACCGCGCCAATGTGCCGCTGCTCAACCAGGAGACCATCCTGACCAAGGTCTCCGGCCTCCTTGCCGATATCGTCCCGGAAGAGTATGTGCTGCTGGTCTTTTTTCTCGGCGTCACCCTGGTCATCAAGGTGCTGCTCGACCTCTTCTTCCGCACCGACCTGGGCCTGACCATCGGTGCCATGGGAAACAACGAGCAGATGGTGATCTCCCAGGGGGTCAATCCCAAGACCCTGAAATCTATCGGCCTTGGCCTTTCCAACGGGCTGGTTGCCGTGTCCGGCGCCTTTGCCGCCCAGTACCTCGGCTTTGCCGACGTGGGACTGGGGCAGGGGATCATCATCTCCGGCCTGGCCTCGGTCATGATCGGTGAATTCCTGATCTTGAAGAGCAACCGGATCAGTGTCCTCACCCTCTGCGCCATCCTCGGCTCAATCTGCTTCTATGCCGTGATGTACCTGGGGCGCTACTACGGCTACCTCGTCAAGATGACCCCCAACGACCTGAACCTGATCAAAGGTCTCCTGATCATCCTGCTGCTGGTGGCAACCCAGAGCAAAAAACTGAAAAAGGCCGCCTTCAGGTCCGTGGTGAAACATGATTGAGCTCAGAAACATCTCCATGGTCTTCAACCAGGGGACGGTCAACGAAAACCAGGCGATCAACAACATCGACCTGAAGGTCAGCGAAGGGGATTTCATTACCGTCATCGGCAGCAACGGCGCCGGCAAGTCCACCCTCTTCAACCTGATCGCCGGCACCCACACCCCGTCGCGCGGCTCGATCCGGGTGAACGACCGGGATGTGACCCGCGACCCGGAATACCAACGGGCCCGCTATATCGGCAGGATCTTCCAGAACCCGCTGCTCGGCACGGCATCCAACATGAGCCTGGAAGACAACATGATGATCACCTACAAAAAGGGGTTCAAGTGGCTGAAGCGGAGCCTGAACCACAGGATGCGGGACTATTTCCGCTCCGAGCTCGTTCACCTGAAGATGGGGCTGGAAGACCGGATGAAGGAAAACCTGGCCATGTTTTCCGGCGGGCAAAGGCAGGCGCTGACCCTGCTGATGATGGTCCTTTCCCGGCCGGACCTGATCCTGCTGGACGAGCACACCGCGGCGCTCGACCCCAAGAACGCCCAGATCGTCCTCGACCTGACCGACCGGTTCATTCGGGAATACCGGCTCACCGCCATGATGATCACCCACAACATGAGCCATGCCATCGAGTTCGGCAACCGGCTGCTGATGATGGACAAGGGGGAGATCATCTACGAGGCTGAAGGGGAGGAGAAGCGGTCGCTCACCGTGGAAAAGCTCATCGACCGCTTCCACCAGATCCGCCATACCTCATTCGAAAACGACCGGACCCTGCTCGCCCAAGAGTGAGCCGGCCAGGCATGGTGGCCGGGCTGATTCTCCTTGCCGGAATCTGCCGGCTGCCGCATAATTCCCTCCATGCTGCTCATTCACCCACCCGTTGCCAAGCCCTGTGAGCCGCCGGCCGGCATTGCCCGGCTGGCAGGTGCCCTGCAGAGCCATCATGTCCCCTGTCGCCTGCTGGATGCCAATCTGGAGGGGATGCTCTGGCTCCTGGGAGAAGCACCTGCAGCCGCCGACACCTGGACCCGGCGGGCAGCGAAAAACGCTGGCCGCAACCTGGTTGCACTGCGCGACAGCCGGACCTTCCAGTCGCCCGACCGCTACGACCGGGCGGTCCGGGAGATAAACCGCCTCCTTGCCGCTTCCGGCAGGGAGACCGGGGTCGTCCCCGGCCTTGCCGACTACCAGGATAGCGGTCTTTCCCCCATCAGGAGCGCAGATCTCCTGCGGGCGGCCGACCGGCACCGGGATAACCCCTTTTCCCCCTATTTCAGCCGACGCCTGGAGGAGGTCCTTGCCGACCCGGCCGCGGCCCATGCCGGCGTGGTGGGGATCTCCCTCAACTACCTGAGCCAGGCGCTCTGTACCTTTGCCCTGGTCGGCTTCCTCAGGGAGCGGTTCCCCCGGCTCCGGATCGTCCTCGGCGGCGGCCTGATCACCTCGTGGCAGAGACGCCCCGGCTGGCGCAACCCCTTTACCGGACTGGTGGACGACCTGGTGGCAGGTCCGGGGGAACTCCCGCTTCTGGAGATCTGCGGCAACGGGGCTGACGCGGCGGTTCATGCCCTGCCGGAGTACGGCCAGCTTCCGCTCGCCGACTATCTGGCGCCGGGGCTCATCCTCCCCTACAGCGCTGCCAGCGGCTGTTACTGGAACCGCTGCTCCTTCTGCCCGGAGCGTGCCGAAGGGAACGGCTACCATCCGGTTCCGACCGGCCGAGCCCTGGATGAGATCGGCGAACTCGTGGCCCGGAACAGGCCGGTCCTGCTTCATCTCCTGGACAATGCCGTTAGCCCGTCGCTGCTTACGGGGCTTGCCGACCGGCCGCCAGGGGTCCCCTGGTACGGGTTTGCCCGTTTCGGCCGGGAGCTGGCAGATCCGGGTTTCTGCCGGGCGCTGCAGAGCTCTGGATGCGTGATGCTCAAGCTCGGGCTGGAGTCGGGAGACCAGGGGGTACTGGACCGGCTGGAGAAGGGGATCGACCTGGAGCTGGCGGAGCAGGTGCTGACGAATCTGCGCCAGGCGGGGATCGGCGTCTATCTCTATCTCTTGTTCGGGACTCCGGCCGAGACCGAGCCGGAGGCGCGGCAGACCCTGGCGTTCGTGGTCCGGAACCGGGACGCGATCGGTTTTCTGAACCTCGCCCTGTTCAACATGCCGGTTTGTGGCGATGAGGCGGGCATCCATGCCACCGAGCCCTTTTACCAGGGGGATCTCTCCCTCTATACCGGGTTTCGCCACCCCGGCGGCTGGGACCGCAAGGAGGTGCGCCGTTTCCTGGAGCGGGAATTCAAGCGCGATCCCGCCGTTGCCGCGATTTTGCGTCGCGACCCCCCGTTCTTCACCTCGAACCTTGCCCCCTTTTTTACCGGCCCGGCTGGATGCGCTTCTCCTTGGTTCCTGACGTGATTGGTGGTATGGTGACCAAAGGCTGATCTGCCGCCATTGGGGACAAACCGTATGACCGAAAATACCCATCCATTCCAGACTCTTACCCCGAGCTTCATCATGGACGCCGTCGAATCCCAGGGCTTTCACTGCGACTGCCGCACCTTTGCCCTGAACAGCTACGAGAACCGGGTCTACCAGGTGGGGGTCGAGGAGGGGCAGCCGCTCATCGCCAAGTTTTACCGCCCCGGCCGCTGGAGCGACGAGCAGATCCTGGAAGAGCACCGATTCAGCCTGGAACTGGCCGAGCACGAGCTGCCGGTGGTGGCGCCGTGGTGCAATGGCCGCGGCGACACCCTCTTTACCTGCGAGCCGTTCCGCTTTGCCCTCTATCCCCGCCAGGGGGGGCATGCGCCGGAGTTCGACAACCTGGACAACCTGCTGATCCTGGGCAGGATGCTCGGCCGCATCCACGGGATCGGCGCGGTGCGCCCTTTCGTCCATCGGCCGACCCTGGACAGCCGGAACTTCGGGCATGCCAGCGTGGCCCTCATTGCCGCGAAGTTTATCCCCGACGAGTACCGGCCGAGCTACGACGCCGTCACGGCCCAGCTGTTGGAGACCATCGATGCGATCATGGCCGAGGCCGGTCCGGTCCGTTACCTGCGAACCCATGGCGACTGCCACAGCGGCAACATTCTCTGGCGCGACGATGCCCCGCATTTCGTCGATTTCGACGATGCGCGCATGGCCCCGGCGGTGCAGGACCTCTGGATGATGCTCTCAGGTGACCGGCCGCGGCAGATCGCCCAGCTGGCCGAGTTGATCGAGGGCTACGGCGAGTTCTACGACTTCGATCCGCGCGAGCTCAGGCTGGTGGAGGTCCTGCGCACCCTGCGCATGCTCCATTACAGCGCCTGGCTGGCCCGCAGGTGGGAGGACCCCGCGTTCCCCCGCACCTTCCCCTGGTTCAACACCACCCGCTACTGGGGAGAGCATATCCTGCAGCTGCGGGAGCAGCTGGCAGCGCTGGCCGAGCCGGCGCTGGAGATACGATACTGACCGGGGCCACGGTATACAGAGAAGGATTTTCCCCTGCGGTATGGTACAAAGGGGAGACTTTGAGCCCTGTGACTGGAGGTAGCGACCATGAATCTGCTGGATGGCAAGGTATGCGCTGAAAGCCTGATCGCCGAGATTGCGAAAAAGGTGGCGGGATACGTGGAGTCGGGGCTGCGCAAGCCCCACATGACCATCATCCTGGTCGGCGAGCATGCCCCGAGTGAATCGTACGTCAAGTCCAAGATAGCCTCCTGCGGGCTGGCCGGTTTCGAGAGCAGCCTGCTCCGTTTTCCCGAGACCATCTCCGAGGCCGAACTGCTGGAGAAGATCGACGAGGTGGATCGGGACCAGACCACCGACGGTCTGATCGTCCAGCTCCCCCTGCCGCGCCACATCAACCAGCAGCATATCATCAACGCCATTTCGCCCGACAAGGATATCGACGGGTTCCACCCGACGAACTTCGGCCGCATGACCCTGGGGCAGAAGGCGTTCCGGCCGGCAACCGCCTACGGGATCTGCAAGCTGCTCCAGTTCTACGGCATCCCGATCAAGGGGAAGCACTGCGTGGTCATCGGCCGTTCCAACATCGTCGGCAAGCCGATCTCCATCATGCTCTCCAACGATTTCGACATCGGCAACGCCACGGTCACCCTGACCCACATCGAGACGCCGCGCGAGTTGCTCCTGGACGAGACACAACGGGCGGATATCGTCATCGTGGCGGTGGGTATCCCCGGTTTCATCACCGCGGAGATGGTGAAGGAGGGGGTGGTGCTGATCGACGTGGGGATCAACCGGCTGGAAACCGGGAAGATCGTGGGGGACGTGGATTTCGAGGCGGTTGCGCCCAAGTGCGCCTGGATCACGCCGGTGCCGGGAGGGGTGGGGAGGATGACCGTGGCGGCCCTGATGATCAACACTCTGCTCGCCTACCAGAACAATTTCAATCTGGCGTGACGCGCCGCAATCTTCCCTGTCCGTGCCGGGGGCACAGCCGGAGCGTGCCCCCGTTTCTGCTACCGCGGAGGGTTTCTGCCGGCGAGGCGACGCCCCCTGACCGGCGTTGCGGGTGCGGGAAATGCTTCATCTCAAGCCGCAATAATGCTATAAACCTGGGTGCTGACATCTTCGGCAGGCCGCCCGGCCGGCAAGGAGCCCCCAATGACCGACAGTCCCATTCCCCGCACCCCTTCCGCCTATGACTACCCCCTGCTGATCAAGAACCTGCTCTTTTGCCCGGTGGTGGACAACCCAGACCAGGAGATCGTCTACCGGAGCCATTACCGTGGAAATTACCGGCAGTTGCGGGAGCGGGTCCAGCGACTTGCCGGCGTCCTTGCCGGACTGGGGGTGAAAACGGGCGACACGGTTGCGGTCATGGACTGGGACAGCCACCGTTACCTGGAGCTCTTCTTCGCCGTGCCGATGATCGGCGCGGTGCTCCATACCATTAACGTCCGCCTGTCGCCGGAACAGATCCTCTACACCATCGACCATGCCGAGGATGACGTGCTGCTGGTGAACAGCGAGTTCCTGCCCATACTGGAGCAGATCAGGGGGCGGATCGACACGGTTCGAGACTATATCCTGATCTCCGACGAAGGCGGCAACCTGAACAGTACCGTCCGCTTCTGCGGCGAATATGAGCAGCTCCTGGCCGCGGCTGCGCCGGAGTTCTCCTTCCCCGACCTGGACGAGAACGCCCGCGCCACCACCTTTTATACCACCGGTACCACCGGCATGCCCAAGGGGGTCTACTTCAGCCACCGCCAGCTGGTTCTGCACACGATGGGGACCATGGCTGCCCTGGCTACGAACCCCAACCAGGGGGGCTTCCACCGTTACGACGTCTACATGCCGATTACCCCCATGTTTCATGTCCATGCCTGGGGGCTTCCCTATATTGCGACCATGCTGGGAGTGAAGCAGGTCTACCCCGGCCGGTATCTTCCCGATCTGCTGCTGGAGCTGATCGAGCGGGAGAGAGTGACCTTTTCCCACTGTGTCCCCACCATCCTCCATATGCTCTTCAAGCATCCCCATGCCGACCGGATTGACCTGTCCAGGTGGAAGGTGATCATCGGCGGAGCCGTCATGTCACGTATCCTCTGCCAGGAGGCGCTGCGCCGGGGGGTGGATGTCTTCACCGGCTACGGCATGTCCGAGACCTGCCCGATCCTGACACTGGCCCAGCTGACTCCCGAGATGCTGGAGTTGCCTCCTGCGGAACAGGCGGCGATCCGCTGCAAGACCGGCATTACCCTGCCACTGGTCGATCTGCGGGTGGTGGACGACAAGCTGCGCGAACAGCCCAGGGATGGCGCCAGCACCGGTGAGATCGTGGTCAGGGCGCCCTGGCTGACCCAGGGCTACCTGAAGGACCATAAGGCGTCGGAGCGGCTCTGGGAAGGGGGTTACCTTCATACCGGGGATGTGGCGGTGCGGGACGAGCTGGGGTATGTCCGGATCACCGACCGGACCAAGGATATCATCAAGGTGGCCGGCGAATGGGTCTCCTCCCTGGAGTTGGAGGATATCATCGCCCATCATCCGGCGGTTTCCGAGGTGGCGGTGATTGGCCAGCCCGACGAGAAGTGGGGCGAGCGGCCCATGGCGCTGGTGGTTCCCCGGCCTGGCGATGCCGGGCGGGTGAGCGAGAAGGAACTGGTCCATCTGATCCATGAATATGCGGACAAGGGGTTGATCAGCAAGCAGGTGGTGCTGACGCGGGTGCGGCTGGTGGATGCCCTCGACAAGACCAGTGTCGGCAAAACCAACAAGGTTGCCTTGCGAGAACGGTACCTCTGACCGTATCGCCAAATGCTGTGTGCCGGAGGGGAAGGTTGACGATGGGACAATGCGTGCTGATCGCCAACAAGGGGGCGGGGAGCTACTCAGGGCAAGTCCTGGAGCGGGTGCTGGCCCTTCTGCGCGAGGGGGGCATTGCAGCCGAACTCTGGCTGGCCGGCGATTTTGCCGAGATCTGCGGCCTGGCAGCACGTGCCTCCTGTCTGCCCGGCGGCCCGCTGGTCGTTGCCGCAGGCGGAGACGGCACCATCAACGCCGTTCTGAACGGGCTCGCCGGTTCCGGTGCCGTCTGTGCGCTGATGCCGCTCGGCACCGCCAATGTGCTTGCCCGCGAACTCGTGATCGACTCCCCTGAAGAAGCTGTCCGCCGGATCATTGCCGGTGCTTCACGGCCGTTCAGTGCCGGCCTGATCCGCGGCAACGGCCGGGAGACCCGTTTTTTCCTCATGGCCGGGATCGGCCTGGATGGCCACGTGGTGCGCGGGGTCACGCTCCCGCAGAAGCGGCGGTTCGGGAAAGGGGCTTACCTGCTGGCAGCCGTTCGCCACGCCTTTGCCTGGGACCGGGGGCGCATGCAGGTGACCACGGCAACGGAACGATTTGCCTGCCATACCCTGTTCGTCTGTAATACGGCACGTTATGGCGGTTCGTTCCTGCTGGCTCCCCAGGCGAGCATCTTTTCCCCGACCCTGGAGCTGGTCGCGGTGCGTGCGACCTCCCGTGGCGCCTATCTGCGTCTGGTTGCGGCCCTCTTGTGGGGGCGGTCGCCTGCCGCAGGCGATGACCTCTTGACCCTGCAGGCAGACCGGGTTTGGGTGGAAGGGGCGAAGCCGGTTCAGGTGGATGGCGACGACTGGGGGGATACGCCCGTGGAGATAACCGTGGAAAGGGAGTACGGCCGGATCATCGTCTGATCCGGAGCGAAGTGGATGCTTTGGGTACAAAAAACCGCGAACCTTTTCAGTGGCCCGCGGTATCGGTGTCTGCCGGCTGCGGGGCCGGCGGGAAGTCTAGCAGGTTGTTGAAAACCTCAGGTTGTTCAAAAACGGTCAGATCGTCGCACCCGCAGAAAGCCCCGCGGAGTCGTAGCAGCGCTACGACGCACAAGGCGGTTTTTCGAGGACGGCGGCGAGATGGCTGTTTTTCAACAACCTGCTAGGCGGCTACGCCGTAATCATCGGCCTCGACGCATTCGGAGGTCGCTGAGAGAAACGATTGCTCCTGGGCGTCCATGACGATTTCGGTCATGCCGTGGTTGACCGACCAGATGCTGCCGCAGATGCTGCAGGTGATGATCCCCTCCGAGAAACCTTCCAGATGGAGGTCTATCTCCGAATACTGCTCATGGGTTTTACATACAGGGCACTTCATGGGTGTTCTCCTTTCACTCTTCTTGTCATGTTTAATCATACTATATGCGGATGTTTCGGGGAATGCAAGTGGTAAAACATAAAAAAGTAAAATAAAACAATATGTTATGTTACAGTTGTGTTACTGGTTAGACCAATTTTTGTTTCAATTCGGCGCTTGAGTTTTATTTAAACTATAACTGGCTGAAATGATTGTTTTAATTATTTGGAAACGGGATTTTGTTTTTTGGGGGGAGGTTTTCATGCAAGGCGATGCTATATCTGTTATATTCAAAAATTAGAATTATATCGCATCGCTACCGTGATGATTTGAGGGGCAGATTTGCCATCCAAGGAGTAAATGAGGATGTTTTCCGCTATCTTCTGGGACAATGACGGGGTGCTGATGGAGACCGAGCACCTCTACTTCCGCGCCAACGCCGATGCCCTGGCACGGGCCGGCATCGAGCTGACGCTGGAGGCATTCTGCGAGCTGTCGCTCAAGCGCGGGGAGAGCGTGCTGTCGCTGGCAGCCGAAGGGGAGCTGGAGCTGCGGGGCTGGCGCGACGAGCGCTATCGGGAGCTGCTCGGCCTTGAGGCGCAGGCGATTCCGGGTGTCGCCAGGGTGCTCTCCCTGCTGCACGGGCGCATGCCCATGGCCGTGGTAACGAGCTGCCGGCGGGAGAACTTCCTGCACATGCATCGGGAGAGCGGTCTGCTCGGCTTTTTCGACTTCATCCTGACCCGTGAGGATTACGGCAATGCGAAGCCCGATCCCGAGCCCTACCTGACCGCCTGCCGACGTGCCGGGCTGGCACCGGAGCGCTGCCTTGCCGTCGAGGATTCGGAGCGCGGGGTGACGGCTGCCGCCCGTGCCGGACTGGCGGTTGCGGCACTTCCCGGAGCCATGAATGCCGGCGGAGATTTCAGCGCTGCGCGCTGGCGGCTGACGGACGTCTACCAGATTCCGGAGCTGCTCGGATTGCCATGAGAAAGATCGGCGATATTATTAGAGGCATGGCTCGCGCTTGCGTCATCAAATTCCAACACCACTGCCGATTGCTGCCGGCGATCCTGCTGCTTCTGCTGGTGGCGGCTCCCTTCTGTGGAGCCCACACTGAAAAGCAGCTTGAGGAGTATCGCCACGGAGGCCTCTCCACCGGTGGAGGGACCGCAGATGCACTCGGTGTGGACGAACATCTCGGTGCCCGCATCCCCCTCGACCTTACCTTCCGTGACGACAACGGCCGCCAGGTCCGGCTGGGCGAGCTGGTCAACGGTCCGACCATCATCCTCCCGGTCTATTACGGCTGCACCAATGTCTGCAATTTCCAGCAGCAGGGTCTGGCAAGCGCCCTGCCGGCGGTGTCGCGGGTCCCGGTCAAGGAGTACCGCGTCCTGTCGGTCAGCTTTGATGAAAACGAGACCCCCGTGCAGGCGTCACATGCCAAGAAGATGTACCTGACCGGCATGAATGCACCCTTTCCGGCGGACGGCTGGCACTTCCTCACCGGGGACATCGCGAATGTCCGGAGGCTGACCGATGCTGCAGGGGTTCATTTCCGGCGCGCGGGCAGGGACTTCATCCATCCGGTGGTCAGTTTCGTCGTTGCCCGTGACGGGACGATCGTCCGCTACCTGTACGGCACGACCTATCTCCCCAAGGATCTGACCCTGGCGCTTTTGGAGGCGCGGGACGGAAAGGTGGGAGCCACCATCCGCACGGTGGTCGGCTACTGCTTCAGCTTCGACCCGACCGGCAAGACCTATGTCTTCAACCTGTTGCGGGTCAGCGCCACGGTGGTCATCCTGAGTGCCGGCGGCTTTCTCGCCTTCCTGCTCCTGACCGGCAGAAAACGGCGTAACCACCTCCCGAGGAATGAATGAGCCCGGCAGCCGATCTCCCGACGACCGAAAGCTTCTGGAACGACACCGGCAAACGAGGTATTGCCGCCTGGATCTTCAGCACCGATCACAAGCGGATTGGCCTCCTCTATCTTTTTTCGGTGCTTGCCGTTTTCCTTGCTGCCGCAACGCTCGGCATCCTGCTTCGGCTCGAACTGATAGCGCCGGGGCGGACCATCATGGGGCCGCAGACCTACAATGCCGTGTTCACCGTGCATGGGGTGATGATGATCTTCCTCTTCATCATCCCCGGTTTTCCCGGCGCCTTCGGCAATCTGATCATGCCGATCCAGATCGGGGCCCGCGACGTAGCCTTCCCGCGCCTGAACCTGTTCTCCTGGTGGCTCTACATTGCCGGTGCAGCGATCATCCTCACCTCGCTCTTCACCGGCGGCGGTCCACCCGATACCGGCTGGACCTTCTATGTACCCTTCAGCGCCCGGACCGGCACCAATGTCTCGCTGGCGGTCTTTGGCGTCTTCGTGGTCGGCTTTTCCTCGATCCTGACCGGCCTCAATTTCGTCACCACCATCCACCGCCTGCGGGCCGAGGGGATGACCTGGGGCCGGCTGCCGCTCTTTGTCTGGTCGCTCTATGCGACTGCCTGGGTGCAGATCCTGGCGACCCCGATCCTCGGCATCACGCTGGTGCTGATCCTTGCCGAGCGCCTGCTCGGCACCGGTCTGTTCGATCCGGGCCGCGGTGGCGACCCACTCCTCTACCAGCATCTCTTCTGGATCTATTCCCACCCGGCGGTCTACATCATGATCCTGCCCGGCATGGGGGTGATATCGGAGATCATGCCGGTTTTTTCCCGTAAACCGATCTTCGGCTACAAGATGATCGCCTTCTCCAGCATCGCCATTGCCGCTGCCGGCTCGCTCGTCTGGGGGCACCACATGTTCACCAGCGGCATGAGCGACAACGCGATCCTGGTCTTTTCCTTCCTTACCTTCATCGTTGCCATTCCGTCGGCCATCAAGGTCTTCAACTGGGTCTCCACGCTCTACAAGGGGTCGATTTCGCTGGAGGCGCCGATGCTCTTCTCCCTCTCCTTTATCCTGCTCTTCTCCATTGGCGGACTGACCGGGCTGATCCTCGGCGCAGCTGCCACCGACATTCATGTCCACGACACCCAGTTCGTGGTCGGTCATTTCCACTACGTCATCTTCGGCGGCGCAGTCTTCGCCTTCCTCGCGGCCATGCACTACTGGCTGCCCAAGATCTACGGCCGCCGCTATGCGGAGAAGCCGGCGGTAGTGGCCTGGGCGCTGATGTTCGTCGGCTTCAACATCACCTATTTTTCCATGATGGTGCTGGGGATGAAAGGGATGCCGCGGCGCTACTACGACTACCTTCCCGAGTTTGCGCCCCTGAACCTCGCCTCCACCATCGGCAGCTGGATACTGGTGGCCGGACTGCTGCTCCTTCTGGCAAACCTCTTCCGCGGCCTGCTGAAAGGGGAGCCGGTCGGCAGGAACCCCTGGGGTGCGGCAACGCTGGAGTGGACCACCACGACGCCGCCTCCAACGGAGAACTTCGAGCAGGAACCGGTGGTCACACACGGGCCATATGACTTCAAAGGGGCGGGAATCCCGTGAACGGTTCGCTGCACAGGGATTATGGCGGCGCCAAGCTCGGGATGTGGCTCTTCCTCTTTACCGAGCTGCTCCTCTTCGGCGGCCTGTTTCTCCTCTATGCCGTCTACCTGGCCCGCTACCCCCATGAATTCGGCGCAGCCGGGCAAGAGATGCAGCTCGGCTTCGGCACGGTCAATACGGTCATCCTCATCACCAGCAGCCTGCTGGCGGCCATGGCAGTGACTGCCATCCAGCGGGACGAACGGAAGACGGCCTTTCTGCTACTGACCGGGACGGTCCTCTGTGCCGTGGTCTTTTTGGTCGACAAATACCTGGAATGGAGCATCGAGATCGGACGCGGCATCTATCCCGGCTCGCCGCAGCTCGTTGCGGGGCCTCCGGGTGAGTCGGTCTTCTACAGCCTCTATTATCTGACCGCAGGCCTGCACGGCCTGCATGTGCTGATCGGCGGTCTCGTTCTCACCCTGGTGGCGGTGCGGGTGAAAAAGGGGGCGATCCATGCCGGCGATTTCGTGCTGCTGGAGAACGGCGCCCTCTACTGGCACCTGGTGGACCTGATCTGGATATTCATCTTCCCGCTGTATTATTTGATCCTGTAGGGGCGGGCGCGGTCTTCCGACCATCTCGCCGCCGTGTCCTCAAAGCCCCGCTTCGACGTAGCGCTGCTACGCCTCAGCGAAGCTTCTGCGGGCCAACACGATCTGGCCGAAATCTCGCGCCCGGTTAGCAAGGTCGAAAGCTTTCAAACGGATTCAGGAGATGAGTGAACAACACCACATCATAAGCTACCGAAAGCTGATCGCCGTGTGGGCGGGGCTGCTGTTCCTGACCGCGCTGACCGTCTGGGCCGCGCGCCACCAGGTGGGGATCGGCCATGTCTGGGTCTCCCTGGCCATTGCCGCCGCCAAGGGGGGGCTGGTGATCGCCGTCTTCATGCACATGCGCTACGAGGGGCGACTCTTGCGCTGGCTGCTCTTTGTCGCCCTGTCGGTCCTGGCCATCTTCATCGGTCTCACCTTTTTCGATGTGCTCTATCGCTAGAGGAGTTGGCGTGAACCCTCTGTTCATCACCACAAACCAGGCGGTCGATCCGGTCTTCATCTTCATCTTCGGCGCCTCGGCGCTGTTGTTGCTGGGGATCACCGCGACCATGGTCGGTTTTGCCATCCGCTACCGCCGTTCCCGCGCCCCGGAGCCGACGTCGCGATCCGAAGGGAATGTCTGGCTGGAGATCGTCTGGACCGTGCTCCCCACCCTGCTGGTACTGGCCATGTTCTATTACGGCTGGGCCGGCTATCTCGCGCTCCGGAATGTGCCGAAGGACGCCCTGCCGGTGACGGCAACCGCGCGGATGTGGTCATGGAGCTTCACCTATGCCAATGGCCGGACGAGCACGAAGCTCTATGTGCCGGTGGGAAAGCCGGTGCTGGTGAACCTGGTCTCGGTGGACATTCTGCACGGCTTTTATCTGCCCGCCTTCAGGGTCAAGCACGATGTGGTGCCGGGAATGAAGAACCACGTCTGGTTCGTGGCCGAGAAGGCCGGTTCTTATGATCTCTTCTGTTCCCAGTACTGCGGTGTCGGCCATTCGGCAATGATCACCACCGTAGAGGCCCTCCCGCCCGAGGAGTTTGCCGAATGGCTCAACCGGAAAGGCCCCCAGAAGGCGACCGGGGCCGGCAGGGAGCTGCTGGAAAAGCATGGCTGCCTCGCCTGCCATTCGCTGGATGGTTCGGCCAAGGTCGGGCCGACCTTCAAGGGCCTGTACAACAGCCAGGTGACGGTGCTGCAGGGGGGGAAACGGATCGTCGTAACCGCTGACGATGCCTACCTGCGGGAGTCGATCGAGGCGCCGGCGGCCAAGGTGGTGGAGGGGTACCAGCCGATCATGCCGGTATTCGGCGACCTGCGCAAGGAAGAGCTGGAGGCGCTGGTGGAATATATCGAGGAGATCAGGTGATAACGAGCGTCGCACGGCTGCTGCGGCTGCCGCTGGCACTTCTGAACGGCATCGTCGCGGCAGGTGGCTATCTCCTCTGCTCGGGAGGGGCGATGGCGGCTCAGTTCTGGCTGGCGTGCGGCGGCGTGACGCTCCTGGGTGCCGGCAGTTCGGCCCTGAACCAAGTCGTGGAGCGCGACATCGATGCCATCATGACGCGGACCAGGCAACGGCCGCTCCCGCGGGGCGATCTGTCCGTCCGGGGAGCCGCGGCAATCGGCGTCTTGTGTCTTTTTGCCGGCTGTGCGCTTCTGGCGGCGACCGGGTCGCTGCTGGCGGTGCTGTTGGGTGTGGCGGCAGTCCTCTGGTATCTCTGTGTTTACACCCCGCTCAAGCGCCGCACCTCCCTGTCGCTGGCACTGGGCGCCCTCTGCGGGGCATTGCCGCCGGTCATCGGCTGGTGCGTGGCCGGGGGCAGGGCCGACGATCCGCGGATCGTCCTGCTTGCCGGTCTTTTCTACCTCTGGCAGATACCCCACTTCTGGATCTTCCAGCAACGACACCTGGCCGACTATCGTGCCGCCGGTCTGCCACTATGCGCCGAAGGCGAGCAGGGAGAGCGGATCTGCCGGCTCTGGCTGGGTGCACTCGCCGTTGCGTCACTGCTGCTCCCCGTTTTCAACGTCATCGACCGGGAGATGGCCCTCTGGTATGCGCTGCTGCCGGTGCCGCTGCTGCTGGCTCCCTGGAGAGGCGGGCACCGACTGCTCTTTTCCTATCTCAACCTCTTTCCCCTGCTGGTCACGATGGTCATTTCCATCCAGAAATAAGCGCGACAAGGAGTGCGTATGACAGACAGCCAGACTGCCGATCAGACAACCCATGGCCGCCACCGCGGTGCGCGCCTGCACCAGGGAGCTTTCCTCCTGCTCGTGGCGCTCTGCGCTTCACCCTGGGTGGGGACCGCCGCAGCCCTTGCCATGGGGATTGCATTCGGCGTCATCCTGGGGAATCCGTGGATGCAGGGCTCGGCCAAGGCGAGCCGGAAACTGCTGCAGCTTTCGGTGGTCGGCCTCGGCTTCGGCCTCGGCATCGGCCAGGTCGTGCACGAGGCGAGGCAGTCCCTCCTGCTCACCATCGTCGGCATCGTCTTCACCATTCTGGTCGGCACCCTGATCGGCAGGCTCTGCAAGAATCCGCCGCGGACCGCCACGCTCATCTCGTTCGGCACCGCCATCTGCGGCGGCAGCGCCATCGCTGCCATGGCACCGGTCATCAAGGCGGAAAACGAGGAGATTGCCGTCTCCCTGGTCACGGTCTTCACCCTCAACTCGGTGGCGCTGCTCCTCTTCCCCGCTGTTGGGCACCTTTTGGGGTTGAGTCAGCACGATTTCGGCGTCTGGGCCGGGATCGCCATCCACGACACCAGCAGTGTGGTTGGGGCGGCTGCCGCCTACGGCCCTGCGGCCCTGGCCGTCGGGACCACCGTCAAGCTGGCCAGGGCGCTCTGGATAACCCCCTGCGTGATCGCAGCCGGCCTCATCAAGCGGACTGGCAAGATGCCGACCGTCCCGCTCTTTATCCTCGGTTTCATCGCGGCGGCGCTGCTCCGTTCGTTCCTGCCCCAGTTCTGCACGGTCTGGGACGGTCTGGCCGGTGTAGCAAAACATGGCTTGGTCATGACGCTCTTTCTCATCGGCGCGGGGCTGAACCGGAAGGTGCTGCAGACGGTGGGATTCCGTCCCATGGTGCAGGGAGTGGCTCTCTGGATGCTGGTCAGCGCTCTCTCCCTGGCAGCCATCCGGGGCGGGCTCACCGGATGATCCGGCACCATCATTTCCCTGTTGCCTTGCGGATAAAACCGGATTAGAGTGCTGCGCTATCGTCGTGGCACGGTACGGCAGGAATTCAACAAAGGGATGACGGCATCGTCATCGGAGCACGCATGAGAATCATCGACACCATCAGGCCGGGGAAACCGTTCATTTCCCTGGAATTCTTTCCTCCCAAGGAACGATCCGACTGGCCTGCCTTTTTCCGGACCGCCGAGCGGCTGGCGCTCCTGCAGCCGCTGTTCGTGTCGGTCACCTACGGTGCCGGCGGCACCACCTACGGCAACACGCTGGAGATCGTCACGCGCATCAGGCAGGAGATCGGCCTGGAGACCATGGCCCACCTGACCTGTATCGGCAGCTACCGCGGCGAGGTGCTGCAGTTCCTGGACGAGCTGGAACGGGTCGGCGTGGACAACGTCCTCGCCCTGCGCGGCGACCTGCCCCAGGGTGCGCCGCCTGAGTACTCGGCTTGCCGCACCCTGCTCAACGCCTCGGACCTGGTGGCGTTCATCCGCTCGTCCCATCCCCATTTCGGGATCGGCGTGGCAGGGTATCCGGAGACCCATCCCGAGGCGGAGAGCCCCGAGGCCGACCTGGACTTCCTCCGGCTCAAACTCGACCAGGGGGGCGACTTCGTGGTCACCCAGCTCTTTTTCGACAACCGCCTCTACTTCGATTTCGTTCGCCGCGCCCGTGAACTGGGGGTCGACAAGCCGATCATCCCCGGCATCATACCGGTCTTCAGCCTCAAGATGATCCGCCGCATCGTCTCGCTCTGTGGCGCAACTATTCCTGCTGCTTACATGGAGGAGCTGGAAGAGGCCGACCGGACCGGCGGCCCCGAAGCGGTACAGCAGGTGGGGGTTGCCTTTGCCCGCAGGCAGGCACAGGAACTGCTCGATGCCGGGGTGCCCGGCATTCACTTCTACACCCTGAATCGCGACGAGGCGGTCACGGAGCTGGTCAACGCGCTGGTCTTCTAGCTAGGTTGTTGAAAAACAGCCATCTCGCCGCCGTCCTCGAAAGCCGCCTTGTGCGGCGTAGCGCTGCTACGCCGCCGCGGGGCTTTCTGTGGGTGCGACGATCTGACCGTTTTTGAACAACCTGAGGTTTTCATCAACTTGCTGGGGGCTGCTGCTCAGGAAAAGGCCTTGTTCTCCTGCTCCAGAACCCGGATGAAGGTGGTCCGCTTGGTCAGCTCCCGCAATGCCGAGGCTCCCACGTAGGTGCAGGCGGAGCGCACCCCACCCAGGATCTCCCTGACCGTCTCCTCGATCGGGCCGCGATAGGGGACCTCCACGGTCTTCCCTTCCGAGGCGCGGTACCCCGCAATCCCACCGGCATGCAGCGACATGGCGGTTTCCGAACTCATGCCGTAAAAGAGCTTGAACTTCTGCCCGTCCCGATCCACCAGCTGGCCGCCACTTTCGTCGTGGCCGGCAAACATCCCCCCGATCATGACGAAGTCGGCGCCGCCGCCGAACGCCTTGGCTACATCGCCGGGGCAGGCGCAGCCGCCGTCTGAGATGATCCTTCCCCCCAGGCCGTGGGCTGCATCGGCGCATTCGATCACCGCTGAGAGCTGGGGATAGCCGACCCCCGCCTTCACCCGGGTGGTGCAGACCGATCCGGGACCGATCCCCACCTTGACGATGTCAGCTCCGGACAGGAGCAGTTCCTCTACCATCTCGCCGGTTACCACGTTTCCCGCCACGATGGTCTTGTCGCTGAATGCGGCCCGGACCTTGCCGACGAACGCGACAAAGGCCTCGGTGTAGCCGTTGGCCACGTCGAGGCAGATGAATTCCAGCTGGGGATGCCGCTCCACGATCTGGCCGAGCCTGGCGAAATCCTCGTCGGAGCTGCCGGCGCTGACCATGATCCGGGAGTAGATGTCGGCGTTGCATCCTGCCAGGAACTCGTCCCACTGGGCTGTGCTGTAGTGCTTGTGCACGGCGGTGAGCAAGCCGTGGCCGGCCAGAACCGTCGCGACCTCGAAGGTGCCGGTGGTGTCCATGTTTGCGGCGATAACCGGCACGCCGGTCCAGCGGGTTTGGCTGTGGAGGAAGGTGAAGGTCCTCTCCAGGGAGACCTGGGAACGGCTCTTCAGGTTGGAGCGTTTCGGCCTGATCAGAACATCCTTGAATCCCAGCTTCAGATCGGTTTCCACACGCATGACAGACCTCTCGCGAACGTAATGGTTTCCATCCGGTGTTTCCGGATGGAAACTAATGGGCTGTTGAGAGGATATCCCAATTCAGGGGGAAGACAACCGGCCGGCAGGGAGCCGGGTCAGGGAGGCTGGTTGTCCCGGACTTCACGGGCCAGCTGGCCGAGGGTCTTGATCCCCTGCGCGATCTTGTCGTCCCAGTATGCAGCCGACAGGCGGATGAAGTTCCGGTACTTGCCGGAGAGGGAGAAGAGCGGGCCGGGGGCGGTGCTGATCTGCTGCTCCATCGCCCGCTGGTAGAGCGCCAAGGCGTCCGTCCCTTCGGGCATCTCCACCCAGAGGATGAACCCTCCCATGGGCCGGGTCATCCTGGTGCCGGCAGGGAAATCGCGGGCAACTGCGTCGGCCATCAGGGAGATGTTGCGGGCCTGGATGCGGCGCAGGCTGCGCAGGTGATGGTCGTAGCCGCCCGAGGCCATGAACTCGGCCAGGGCCAGTTGCGGTGGCGAGGAGGTGGCCAGGTTAACCATCATCTTCAACCGCTCCATTTCCGGCTGGAAACGGCCGCCCACGGCCCAGCCCACGCGGTAGCCGGGCGCCAGGGTCTTGGAGAACGACGAGCAGTAGATCACCAGCCCTTTCCGGTCAAAGGACTTTGCCGCCAAGGGGCGTTCGTTGCCGAAGAAGATGTCGCCGTAGATGTCGTCTTCGATGAGCGGGATCTCGTGGCGTGCCAAGAGCTCCACCAGTTCTTTCTTCCGCTCGTCCGGGATCAGGCTCCCCAGGGGGTTGCCGAAATTGGGGATCACCAGGCAGGCGCTGATGGAGCTGTGTTCGATGGCATACCGGAGTGCCTCGATGCTGATCCCCTCGCGCGGGGTGGAGGGGATCTCCAGGGCCTTCAGCCCCAGCTCGGCGATCAACTGCAGGAAGTTGAAATAGAAGGGGGATTCCACGGCAACGGTGTCGCCGGCCCGGCAGGTGGCCCGCAACGCCAGCAGCACCGCTTCCACGCAGCCGGAGGTGATGAGCACGTCGTCGGGGCGGGTGCCGATCCCTGCCGTCAGCAGGCGCTGGGCAACCTGGACCCGCAGCCGCCGGTAACCCGGAGGGGTCAGGTAGGAGATGGACTGTTCCCGGAACCTGCGCAGTTCGCTGGCCATCATGCGGTTCAGCTTGTCCACCGGGAGGTTTGCCGGGTTGGGGATAACGCTCCCCAGCGGTAGCAGGTCGTGGTTCATCATGTTTCTGATTACCTGCTGGCAGAGGTCGCTGATGGTAACCGTGGCCGGAGTGATCAGGGGGCGCTTGGGCAGCACCGGTTCGTTGATCTCCGGCGCCCTGACCCGCACATAGTAGCCGGATTGGGGGCGGGCCTCGATCATCCGCCGGTCCTCCAGCAGGGCATAGGCCTGCATCACCGTGTTGATGCTGACGTTGAACTGCCGGCTGAGCTGCCGGATGGAGGGGACCTTGTCGCCGGCCCGAAAGGTTCCCAGTTCGATGAGATCGGTCATCTCCGTAGCAACCCGCTCGTAGAGGGGGATCGTATTGTCCGTGCTGGTCAGTTCCGTGCTCATGGCTTGAGTATATCCGAGGTATATCCTTTTCAAACAGGTACAGTTGATCTTGATTTCGACGGGTACAGTTATTCTATCACCTGACTGTATGGGGTACAAATCAAGATTTCTGTATCTGTTTTTTTTCTTCCGGAGGAGGTACGGTACATTCATCATGCTACAAGGAGAGACACCATGGAATGCACCCTCTCGGAAGGCGAACTGATCAGGCTTGAAGGCGGGCGTCACGGAATGATCCTGCGCTGCACTTCGGGGGCTGTCTGGCTTACAAAAGGGGATGGGACCGATTATCTCGTCACGCCGGAGCGCTGTTTCATCATCGCCAAGGGGACGACCGCCCTGGCGGAAGCGCTGCACGACGCCGAGATCCTGCTGGAAGAGCCGAAGACGGCGCATATTCCGATGGCGGTCCGACTGTCGGTCTGCTGAACGGACAACATAATGAACGAAAAACAGGGTGCCTGTCATGGCGCCCTTTTTTTATGCCTTGATTAGGATATGCTTATGGCAGGTGGGGTCGGCAGCGGATGTATCCGGATTTGAGGCTGCGGGCACCAGGAAGGTAAGCTGTCTCTCATGCTACCGGTTCGATGGAGGTCGGTATGCGACAAAGCCTTCAACAGATTGCCGTGCTGGTCGTCTGCCTGCTGCTGTTCGCGGTTGCCGCCCCTGCGGCAGAGAACGCCGACATCACCTTGCACTTCTTCTGGGGGGAGGGATGCCCCCATTGCGAGAAGGCCAAACCATTCGTTGCGGATCTTGCCCGGCGTTACCCACTGTTGCAGGTGCGCGAATATGAGGTATTCCAGCATCCGGAAAACCTCGCCCTGCTCCGGCAGTTGTCAGTGGCTACAGGGAGCGAGGCACAGGGGGTTCCCACCTTCATCCTGGGGGAGCGGATGTTTTCGGGCTTTAGCCCCGAAATCGCAGGTAAGCTGGAAGAGCGGGTGGCATGGTGCCTGGAGCGGAGCCGGGGAGCGGACGGTGCGGCGCCGGAGAGGGGCGGTGAAAGCATTGCCGTCCCGCTGATCGGGACCATCTCTGTCGGATCGCTGTCGCTGCCGGTCTTTACCCTGGTTGTGGCCGGCCTGGACAGTTTCAACCCCTGCGCCTTCTTCGTGCTCTTCTTCCTGCTCAGCCTCATGACCCATGTGCACTCGCGGTCGCGCATGTTTCTCATCGGCGGGATCTACGTCTTCTTTTCCGGTTTCATCTACTTCCTCTTCATGGCTGCCTGGCTCAATCTCTTCATACTGGTGGGGAATCTTCCGGCCATAACCATCGCCGCCGGCATCCTGGCCATTGTCATTGCGGTCATCAATATCAAGGATTTCTTCTGGTTCGAGCAGGGGGTCTCGCTGGTCATCCCCGAGCAGGCAAAGCCGAAACTGTTCGAACGGATGCGGGAGATCATCCGGGTCGGGTCGCTGCCCGCCATGATAGCCTCCACCGTGACCCTGGCGGTGGCTGCCAATACCTATGAACTGCTCTGCACCGCCGGGTTTCCCATGGTCTTCACCCGGGTGCTGACCCTGCACAAGCTGCCGGCCGGGGCCTACTATCTCTATCTCGCCCTTTATAACGTCATCTATGCCGTCCCCCTGGCGGTCATCGTGGCTGCCTTTGCCATTACGCTCGGGAGCAGGAAGCTGAGCGAATGGCAGGGGCGGCTCTTGAAACTGGTTTCGGGGAGCATGATGCTCTGTCTCGGCAGTGTGCTTCTGATCAGGCCATCCATTCTCAACAGCGCCCTTTCGTCCTGCGCGATACTGGCTGCAGCCCTTCTGGGGACCTGGCTGGTCGTTGCCATCTCCCGCAGGGCAGCGCCTGAGCGGTTTCGGTAAGCGGTGGCGCCGCAAGCCAGGGAGGCTGCGATCGCGGATTATGCCGAGGGGAGAGTGGCCGGAATGGCGGGACTTGCAGCAGTACCTGAAAGAAATACGGCTCAGGATGGTTGCTCCTGAGCCGTATCAGTTGGGGCGAGGGGTGGGAGGTTGCTAGATGATGGAGAGCAGCTCCACCTCAAAGGTCAGGTCTTCACCTGCCAGTGGGTGATTGGTGTCGAAGGTGACGCTCTCGTCGCTCACCGCGGTAACCACTACCCCGATGTCTTCGTCGTTCTCGTTGGTCAAAATCAGCTCGTCGCCGACCTCGGGTTGCAGGCTGTCGGGGAGGTCGGTACGGGGCACGATGAAAACCTTTGCCTCGTCGTAGTCGCCAAAGGCGTCATCCATGGCGATGGTCATTGTCTTCTTTTCGCCGGGGGCCATGCCGATCAGGGCCTCCTCGATCTGGGGGAACAGCGTTCCTTCGCCGATAACCAGCTCCATCGGACCGCCGTGACAATCGCAGCCGCAATCGTCTGTGCTGCAGTCATCACCGCAGTCTTCCGAGTCGCAGTCTTCTTCGAGTGTTGAATCAAAGATGGTGCCGTCGGCAAGCGTGCCGACGTAGTTGATGGAGACTCTATCGCCTTTCCGTGCTTGTGCCATAGTCTGACCTTTCCGTGTGCTCGGCTGTACAGCCGGTTGATGTGTTATCTACTAGGGTACGGGGAAGTGCGGTCGGTCGTCCACTAAAATCGTCAATGCGGTAAAAAAATCCTTGATTCCGGCCGGTTGACCATATTCAGCCGGATCGCAAAACCAGGACGGCATGCAGTATGGGCCTTCTTTCCCTTTGTCTTTTGTAACGATTTTACGTACAGTATTCATTCTGCACAATATATGAAGCAAGGATCGTAAACCATGGCCGAACCTGCCCTTGTCACTTACTTTGCCTCGCCGGAACGGATCGAACACGAAGAACTGATTCGCCAGCATGCCCTGCTTGCTCGGGACGAAGGGCTCTGCACGCTCATCGATGCCATGCCCGAATTCGTCATGGTCGTCGGACCGACCAGAGAGATCCTTCTGGGCAACCGCGCACTGGTCGATTTCGCTGCGTCGCAGGGGTGTAGCGATCCAACAGGACTGCGCCCCGGAGAACTCCTTTCCTGCGAGAATGCCCGGACAGCTCCTTCGGGATGTGGCACCGCCGCGGCGTGCCAGTGCTGCGGCGCCGTGGAAGCCATACTCTCTGCCCTGTCCGGCAACCGTTCCAGCCATGAATGCCATCTGCTCCGCACCACCAACCGGGGGCTGGAGGCCCTGGATCTCAAGGTATGGGGGACACCGTTCCGCTGGCAGGGCGAATCGCTGGCGTTGGTGGTGGCCGTGGATATCAGCGACGAGAAGCGGCGCAAGGTGCTGGAGCGCATCTTCTTCCACGACATCCTCAATACCGCCGGTGCCATCGGCGGTCTGGCAGAGCTTTTGGTCCAGGGGATCATGACCCCGGACGATGTGAAGGAGACGCTTCTTGATGCCGCCCGGACACTGGTAAGCGAGATCCGCAGCCAGCGGGAACTTCTTGCTGCGGAGAACAACGAGCTGTCGGTGTCTATCGCCCCGATCCATTCGCGGTTGTTCCTGGAAAGTATTGCCCGCACCTACCGCAACACCCCCCTTGCACTGGGCCGTCCCATCCAACTCGATAACGAAATCTGCGAAACGGTCATTTTCAGTGACGAGCGTCTTTTGCAGCGGGTCATGGGGAATCTGGTCAAGAATGCCCTGGAGGCGGTGCAGGAGGGGGAGACCGTGACCCTCGGCTGTGAGGTGGACGGCGAGGAGATTGCGTTCTGGTGCAACAATCCTGGTGTGATCTCCCGGGAGGTCCGGCTCCAGCTGTTTCAGCGGTCATTTTCCACCAAGGAGCCGGGCCGTGGCATCGGTACCTACAGTGTCAGGCTCCTGACCGAGCGGTATCTCAAGGGGCGCGTGGAGACCCGTTCCGACGTGGAATCCGGGACGACCTTCACCGTCGTCTACCCTCTTGACCTGCGCACCACTGTCGAAGGCCACTAGCCACCATCTGCAGCGCGCGAAACGGGGCTTGGCGCGCCCGTTTCGCTTCTTATCCCCCTGCGTTATCTGTTTCTGCGGTTGTTCCGGCCCCGATTCCCCATCGTACCATGCAACATGCCCAAGGCGGAACAGCCGTTCTCCTGTCCCGGCACAGGAATATTCTGCATGCGTTGCACGGCATCTGCTGCTATACTGCGCGCCTGGTAGAGAGAATGAGGGCAAGGAGGCGCGCGGCATGACGATGACCAGGGAGAAGCTCGCCCTTGAGGTGGATGTGGCAGAATGGCAATGGCTGCGTGCCCATGGGGAGCGGGGGGCGTTGCTTGTCGTGGACCGGTCGCTCGACCTGGCAGAGGTGGGGGAGCGGATGGCGGCTGACGATACCCGGTCGATCCAGGGATGGGTTGAAGCGCATCTGCTGGGAAGGCCGACGGAAGAGCAGGTGGCTGCCTGGGAAGGCCAGCCGCAGAAGAATTTTGCCGTCCTCATCGTGAGTCCGTTCGTGCTGATGCAGGAGAGCCACTGAACCGTCAGGCGCGCCTGACAGCTGATGTGACCACCTGTGGTGAAGCAGTCATTTTCTCTGCCGCAGAACTATTGAACAACACAAGGAGAACCTGATGAAGACTCTCAATGAAGTCGAGACGCGGGTACTCGGTTGTCTGATCGAAAAGGATCTGGCCACCCCCGAGTACTATCCGCTTACCCTGAACGCCCTGACCAATGCCTGCAACCAAAAATCCAACCGTGATCCGGTCGTGGCCCTTGAGGAGGCCGACGTGGTCCGGGCCCTGGATGTCCTGCGGGGGAGCGGATTTGCCCGGCTCTCAGCCGAGGGGATCCGGGCGGCCAAGTATTGCCATTCGCTGTCGGAACGTTTTACCCTGGAGCCGGAAGAGCTGGCGGTACTGGCCGAGCTGATGCTGCGAGGCCCCCAGACCGTGGGTGAACTGCGGACCCGTGCCGAGCGGATGCGCTCCTTTAGCGGCCTGGAAGCCGTCGAGGAGGTGCTGCAGGCCCTCATGGAGCGCGATATGCCGCTGGTGACCAGGCTTCCCCGCCAGACCGGGCGCAAGGAGCCACGCTTTGCCCATCTCTTTTCAGGCGAGCCTGAAATGACCGCCGAGGAGTATGTCGCGCCGCAGGAGACGGCTCGGGTCAGGGTGGCGGCAGAGAACGAGCGGATCGGGCGGCTTGAGGCCGAGGTCGCTGCACTGCGCGGCGAGATCGAGGTGCTGCGCGGGATGTTGGAGGAGTTCAGGCGTCAGTTCGAATAAGCGGATAGCGACGTACTGGACGTTGTCCGTCACGGCGTACCGCAGAGAAGACCATGGGACGTAAAAAGGGAAAAGGGAAAAGCCGACGAGGCCATCCGGGCATGGCCGATGCGGGGCTGCATACTATTGCCCTCCTGGAGGGGGCAAAAGGGGCGCTGATCATCCTCGCGGGGTTCGGGCTATTGGGGCTCATTCATCACGATGCCCAGCGGATTGCCGAAGAGATCGTGCGGCATCTCCATTTCAACCCTGCCAGCCGCATGCCCCGCATCTTCCTGGAGGCGGCAGGGTCGGTCACCGACGGCAGGTTGCTGTCATTGGCCCTTGCCGCTTTTGCCTATGCGGTTGTCCGCTTTGTCGAGGCCTGGGGGCTCTGGCGCGGGAGGGTTTGGGCGGAGTGGCTCGGCATCGTCTCGGGCGGCATGTACCTCCCTCTGGAGATCTACGAGCTGTCCCGCTCCGTAACCGCGGTCAAGGCCGGGACCTTCCTGGTGAACCTCGTCATCGTGTCCTGGCTCGCGGTCGTGCGCTGGCAGGGTGCCAGGAGATAGGTCGGAGACGGGCCGGGCTGCCTTGGCAGTGCTCATGCCTCGCCAAGCGAAACCACAATCCGCCCGCGCACGGTGCTGCTCAGGATCGCCTGGATCCGCTCCTCAAGGCCGTTCAGGGTGCATTCATGCACGGTGCTCTCCAGGTGTGCCGGTTTCCAGCCGGCAGCAAGCCTGGCCCAGACCTCTTCGCGGGTCCGGCGGGGGCACTGGGCCGAATCGATCCCGATCAGGCTTACCCCCCTGAGGATGAACGGGTAGACGTTCAGGCTGAGTTCGGCCGAGCCGACCAGGCCGCAGCAGGTGACGGCACCGCCGTAGCGCATTGACTTCAACACCGCAGCCAGGATCTCCCCACCTGCCACATCCACTGCCCCGGCCCATCGCTCCGCCAGCAGTGGGCGCTCGCTCCAGCGGGTCACGTCGTCTCTGGAGATGACCGCCTGGGCGCCGAGTGCCTGCAGGAAGTCGGCAGCGTCCGGTTTGCCCGTTACCGCCACGACCCGGTAGCCGGATTGGGCCAGGATGCTCACGGCAAGACTGCCGACGCCGCCGGTCGCTCCGGTAACCAGGATGTCGCCCGAGTCGGCTGTCACGCCGGCCTGGATCAGCTTGAGGATGGAGAGGGATGCGGTAAATCCGGCCGTACCGAGCGCCATGCTCTCCCGAAGGGTGAGGTTTGCCGGGAGCTTCACCCCCCAGGCCGACGGAATGCGGATGTACTGGCCAAAGCCGCCGGGGGTGTTCATCCCCAGGTCGTATCCGGTGACGATCACCTTGTCCCCAGGGGTAAAGAGATCGCTGTCGCAGGAAACCACCTCTCCGGCGGCATCGATGCCGGGTGTATGGGGGAACCGGCGCGTCACGCCGGGATGGCCGGTGGCGGAGAGGGCATCCTTGTAGTTGAGCGACGAGTAATGCACCCGCACCACAAGATCGCCTTCCGGCAGGTCTGCCAGGGTCCGCTCCCGGATCGACCGGGAAAACGAGCCATCCCCTTCCTTTTCCACTACCAGTGCCTTGAACCTGAGTTCATTGTTTACCATCTTTCACCCCTTCGCAGCGCGGTTGCCGCAGTCATTTCCACTTGTCGTATCAGGACTTTGCGCGTTCGTACTGCGGCGGCCAGGGGATCTCCACCCCCAATGCCCTGGCTGCGTGGAGGGGCCAGTAGGGGTCGCGCAACATTGCCCGCGCCAGGAATACCGCGTCGGCCAGGCCGGTGGCGATGATCTGCTCGGCCTGGGCCGGTTCGAGGATCATGCCGACCGTGCCGGTGACAATCTCCGCATGCTGCCGGATTGCCGTGGCAAAGGGGGTCTGGAAGCCGGGGCCGAAGGGGATGGCGGCGTCGGGGACGACAAAGCCGCTGGAGCAGTCGACGAGATCGATGCCGATCGCCTTCAGGCGGCGGCTGAGCTCGATGGACTGGGCAAGGTCCCATCCGCCTTCCACCCAGTCGGTGGCCGAGATGCGGACGAAGAGGGGGAGTTCTTCCGGCCAGACCTCGCGCACTGCCTGTGCGATCTCAAGTGGCAGCCGGAGACGGTTTTCCAGATTCCCGCCGTACTCGTCGGTGCGCTGGTTGGCCAGCGGCGAGAGGAATTCATGTAGCAGGTAGCCGTGCGCCATGTGAATCTCGACGACCTTGAAGCCGGCCGTCAGGGCGCGGTTGGCAGCGGCGCGAAAGCCGCGCACCACGGCGGCTATATCGACCGTCGACATCTCCTGGGGGACGGGATGTCCGGGGGCAAACGGTACCGGGCTCGGCGCCAGCGGCTGCCAGCCGCGGCTGTCCGGGGTGAGCGGCCCGCCGCCGAGCCAAGGGAGATCGGTGGATGCCTTGCGCCCGGCATGGGCGAGCTGGATACCGGGGATTGCTCCTTGTTCGGCGATGAAGCGGGTGATGGGGGCAAAGGCCGAGGCATGCTCGTCGCTCCAGATGCCGCTGTCGTCCGGGCTGATGCGCCCTTCGGGACTGACGGCCGTTGCTTCGACCATGACCAGACCGGCACCCCCCACGGCGCGGCTCCCCAAGTGAACCAGATGCCAATCGGTGGGGATGCCCTGCTGGCTCGAATACTGGCACATGGGGGAGACGAATATGCGGTTACGAAAGGTGACACTGCGCAGGGACAGTGGGGAAAAGAGTCGGCTCATGGGATCTCTCCTTGATAGACAGGTGATGAGGCCGCATCGAACTGCGCGGCAGAATACAAAATCTGCTACAAGAGTAAGCCGTCATGCGATAAAATCAAGCGATTCGGTGTAGTTCTGTGATATAGAGATGTGACGGGTTCCCCACCCGAAAGGGACACTGGCCCGTACGAAATGTGATGATTGCCAATGCCGACTGTCATGACCTTTGACCACATACGCGAACGCCTGGCCACAGCCACCGTTTCCCTCGCACCTGCGGGCAAGATGACTCTCACGGCCGTTGCGCTGGTGATACGTCGGGGGCAGGAGGGTCCCGAGCTCCTCTTTATCGAGCGGGCCACCCATGAGGATGATCCCTGGTCAGGGAACATCGGCTTTCCGGGCGGCAAGCAGGAAAATAACGATGCCGACCTGCGCCAGACCGCGGAGCGCGAGACCCTGGAGGAGCTTGGCCTCGACCTGCAGCGCGCCGAGGCAGTGGGACGCCTCTCAGACATAGTGGGGGCGCACCTGCCGGTGCGGGTGACCTGTTTCGTCTATATTCTGCACGACCTGCCGCACCTGACGCTCAACGGCGAGATCCGGGATGTCTTCTGGGTGCCGCTGGCGCTCCTCTGCGAAGAGGCCCGCCAGGTGTCGGCAGAGGTCAGGTTTGCCGGCGAGGCCCTTCAGGCCCCTGCCATTCTCCTGCCTCATGCGGAAAAGCCGGTGCTCTGGGGAATAACCTTTCGTCTGGTGCGGCAGTTCTTGGAGATACTGGGCTGCCCGATCCCGTAATCGCAGGTCTTGAGCCTGCCGCTGTTTCGGGGTATGATCCGGACGGTTTGAACGTTTCATGTTTGAGGAGGTGCGGAAATGCAGCTGAAGAGTGATGAGACCATTCTGCAGGGATTCTGGATCGACCTGGGGAGCGCAATGGCGGAGGACGCCAACTGGGAGCGGATCAATCGGCTCGTTGCCGAATCCCTGGAGCACCTTGCCACGTCCGATAACGGCACGGACAAGCTCTATCGCGACCCTGCCGACGGCCGGTTCTGGGAGCTCACCCCGGTGATGCCCGGCCTGAAGAACGGCGGGCCGCCGCTCCTGGCGGTGATCG
>MTLC01002051.1_pt1 | contig 39608 bp, 39 predicted proteins | sample 1982451 | NCBI WGS metagenome assembly MTLC01 (sample SAMN05710165, study PRJNA340218) | biofilm metagenome | isolation source: sample SPH anode biofilm adapted to +100 mV | place: USA | collected 2012-02-03 | reverse complement strand
AAGAAGGGCAAGACGAGGATCAAGGTACAATCGCGATCCTCTGTCCCCGCTGGCAGACCGGAACGAAAGCCAGAGACGCCGGCCGCCGAACGGCACCGCCCGGTTGTCAATCAGCTGGCGGCGGGCGAATTCGAGGAACAGCTCTTGGAGTTCGTCCGGATGACGGTCGAGAAGATGGGCTATACCTGCAAGGCGAGCATCCTGTTCCGCGAGGAACTCAAGCTGGGCATCAGGATCGAGAGCGAGAGCGCGGCGATCCTGATTGGCAAGAAGGGCAAGAATCTGGATGCGCTGCAGCTCCTTGCCAATGTCTATGCCGGCAAACTGGGTCGCGAGGACCTGCGGATCATCATTGATTCCGAAAACTACCGGATCCGGCGCGAAGAGGCGATCGTCAAGATGGCGTATGAAGTGGCCGAGCGAGTCCGGCGTACCAGGAACTCGGTGCTCCTTGAGCCAATGAACCCGTTCGAGCGCAGGATTGTACACACGACGCTGAACGACATCGTCGATATCGAGACCAAGAGCGAAGGCGAAGGCCTATACAAGCAGGTCCGGGTGATGTTCCGGGGACATCGATAGCGCCTATTGCAACCATCGCAGGGCCGCCTTCCTAGGAGGGCGGCTTTTTTTGTCGCTCAGCACTGCACGGCGGTTGAGTACGCAAACCTCTGTCCCTCAAAACACTTGAATTCCCTATAGTCACGTGTTAAGATTGTTCGTAGATTGAACACCTAGATTCGGATCTCGTATCGAATCAAGGTCACAGACTTCCTGGGTCAGGCGGGAGCGTGATTCGTCCGCCTCGTGCTGGCCAGGAACGACAGACACCACGCCCTAAAATCGCCAAGACCCTTGGCGATTCGAATTCCCATCGACTTCTTGAAAAGTGCCAACCACATGACAGACTTCGTGCCCGATCCCTCGGCGCTCATCTCCGATGATGCCGAGCTGGCCATCCTCGAAAGCATCTACTCGTCTCAGCGACGGTCGCAGGATCTTACGCAGCGTGATCTGGCCGCCGCCGCGGGCCTGTCGCTGGGTATGACCAACGCACTGCTCCGGCGCTTCTCCGACAAGGGATGGGTGCTCCTGAAGCGGCTGAACGCACGGAATATCCAGTACGCGCTTACCCCGGAAGGTGTCAACGAAATAGCGCATCGTACGTATCGGTACTTCAGGCGTACAGCACGCGCGGCAGGACTCTATCGTGACATGATCGAATCGTTCGTGATGCGCAAGAAGCGCGATGGCGTGACCCGGCTCGTGCTTGCCGGCGCCTCCGATATCGATTTTCTGATCGAGTACGCGTGCGAACGGCATGGCCTGCTTTTCGTAAAATCCGTTGATCCGGAAAAGGCCCAGCGGCTTGCTGCGGATTCCGGTACGGTGATCATCTGGCCCGAACTCTCGGCTCCAGAATCGGCCGTCTCCGGCGCTGCATCGGGATTTCCTGAAGAGAGCCTTGCGCGCGTCCTCGCTGGCGTCTGATGTGGAAAATTCGGGGACAGAGGTTGGCAAAGACATGAGAATAGTGAATAAATATTCGCATAGAAGGCGCCCATGACCACGATCATACTATGTGGCGGGTCCGGAACCAGGCTGTGGCCCCTGTCGCGGGCGGCAAGGCCTAAGCAGTTTGCCGCCATAGTTCCCGGCGGCTCCCTTTTTGAAGGGGCCGTATCGCGGAATCTGTCGCTGGGCTCTCGGTTTATCGTCGCGGCCAATGAGGGACAGAGGTTGCTTGCTCAGGAGCAGCTTCATGGCCTCGGGGTGCATGAGTATGGCGCCATGATAGAACCCGTAGGGCGCAATACCGCCCCGGCGATAGCCCTGTCCTGTCTGATGCTGCCACGAAACGAGATTGTGCTGGTGGCACCCAGTGACCACCTGATTGGCGGCATGGCGGAGTATGGAGCCGTCGTCGCGCGGGGGACAGAGCTTGCGCAAGCTGGCCGACTGGTGACCTTCGGCATCGCTCCCGCCTATCCCGAGACCGGCTACGGCTACATAGAGACCGATGGCGAGCGGGTCATCTCCTTCAAGGAGAAGCCCGATGCCCAGACGGCGAAGAGCTACGTCGCGGAGGGCCGCTACTACTGGAACTCCGGCATGTTCTGCTTTGCCGCGGGGACTTTTCTGGACGAATTGCAGCGGCACGCACCCGATGTCTTTGCCGCCTGTGTTGCGGCACATGAGCGAGCCGCCAGCAGGGAACCTCTGCGTCCGACCCTGGCCGACATGTCGGCCATCCCATCCATCAGCGTCGATTATGCGGTTATGGAGAGGAGCGACCGTGTTTCCTGCGTCCTCTGTCCCCCATCACTTGGCTGGAGCGACCTGGGCAGCTATGATGCCCTGTATGACGAGCTCTGTCCCCGTGGAGCATCCGGCGCCATGATCGGGACGCCTGAGCCTGTTTCGGTCGAGTCGAGCGGCAATCTGGTCGTCGCGTCGGGGAAACGCATCGTGCTCGTCGGGGTCGAGGATCTTGTTGTCGTCGATACGCCTGATGCTCTGCTGGTTGCCAGGCGCGGTTCCACGCAGCAAGTCAAGGACGCGGTCGAGGCGCTGAAAGCGATCGAGCCGGGGCTGCTATAGCTGGAAACGCGATGTCAATTTCGAGGGACAGAGGTTTAGGATGTGCGCCATATTTGGCGGATCATCAGCATGACAGGAGAAAACGATTCATGAAAGGCATCATTCTGGCCGGTGGAGCGGGTACCCGCCTCTTTCCGGTGACCCAGGTCGTGTGCAAGCAGCTGCTGCCGGTCTACGACAAGCCGATGATCTACTATCCCCTCTCGACCCTGATGCTTGCCGGCATCCGGGAGATACTGATCATCTCGACCCCGCTCGATCTGCCCCGGTTCCAGGCGCTGCTCGGAGACGGCAGGGGGCTGGGCTTGAAGCTCTCCTACAAGGTCCAGGAGACGCCGAACGGCCTTGCCCAGGCCTTCGTCCTGGGCAAGGAGTTCATAGGCAAGGATTCCGTGTGCCTGGTTCTGGGAGACAACATCTTCTATGGGCAGGGATTCTCGAAGATCCTGCAGGCCTGCGCCGAGATGTCTAGCGGAGCCAAGGTCTTTGGCTACTATGTCAACGACCCCGAGCGCTACGGCGTGGCCGAGTTTGACAGCCATGGCACCGTGCTGTCGATCGAAGAGAAGCCCGCCGCGCCCAAGTCCAACTATGCGGTGGTCGGTCTGTATTTCTATGACAACGACGTGATTCATGTGGCCGAGAACCTGCGGCCTTCGCCCCGAGGAGAATACGAGATTACCGATGTCAACCGCGAGTACTTGCGTCGTGGCAAGCTGACCGTCGAGCTCCTGGGGCGGGGCTTCGCGTGGCTGGATACCGGAACGCATGCCTCGCTTGCCGATGCCGGCAACTTCGTCAAGACGGTGGAGGACAGGCAGGGACTCAAGATTGCCTGCATCGAAGAGGTCGCGTATCGCATGGGGTTCATCGACCTGCCAGGGCTGGCGTCGCTGGCCGATTCGCTCAGGAAATCAACGTATGGTGAGTACCTGTTGAAGATCGTGCGCGAAGAACAAGCCCGCCTGGCTTCGCTCTAGCCAGAACGCACCAGAAAGCCGAAGCGATGCCATTTACCTTCGAACCGACCGCCATCGAGGGCCTGCTGATTATCAGGCCCAGGATGTTTCCCGACGACCGTGGCTCTTTCATGGAGACCTACAAGGCCAGCGAGTTTGCCGCGGCCGGAATCCATGAGGTCTTCGTGCAGGACAACCATTCTAGGAGCAGACGCGGCGTGCTCCGGGGCCTGCATTTCCAGCGAGAGCCCCATGCCCAGGCCAAGCTTGTCCGCGTGACCAGCGGCCTCGTGTGGGATGTGGCCGTCGACTTGCGCACGGCATCAGCTACGTATGGCCGCTGGTTTGGCCTCGAACTGAGCGGCGAGAACCACACGATGCTGTTTCTGCCACCGGGGTTTGCCCATGGCTTCGTTGCCCTCTCCGACCAGGCGGAACTCCTGTACAAGTGCGGGGCAGAATACCACAAGGAAGGTGATGGTGGCGTGCGCTGGAATGATCCGGATCTGGCCATCGGCTGGCCCATCGATGATGTGATCCTGTCCGACAAGGATGCAGCCCTTCCCTGGCTCAAGGATCTGCATAGGGGGGCGCCATGATCTGGCTTGTTGGCAACAAGGGCATGCTGGGGACAGAGGTCGCGGAGGTCCTGACGGCTTCCGGCCTCGCGTGGGTTGGAAGCGACCGCGAGACCGATATCCGTGACCCGCAGGCCCTGCAGTCATGGCTGTCGGCGGCTGATGGAGCCAAGGGCCAGCCGATCGACTGGATCATCAACTGTTCGGCATACACCGCGGTGGACAAGGCGGAGGACGAGGAAGACCTGGCCCGCGGCATCAACGCGCTCGGCGCGGGCAACCTTGCCGGGCTTGCCACCGCGATAGGTGCCAGACTTATCCACCTATCCACAGACTATGTCTTTCGGGGTGATGGCGCGCGCCCCTACATTGAAAGCGATGCCGTTGACCCACAGGGAGCCTACGGCCGCACCAAGGTCGAGGGTGAGGCGCTGGTTGCGAACCTCTGTCCCCACAATTTCATCATTCGTACGGCCTGGCTCTATGGCCAGCATGGCCCCAACTTCGTCGACACGATGCTCAGGCTGATGCGCGAGCTCGATTCCATCGGCGTGGTGGCCGACCAGCGTGGCACCCCCACCTGGGCCGCCGACCTTGCCCTCGCCATTGCCAGGATCATCAAGCGCGACATGACCGGTTTTGGCATCTACCACTACACGAACGCGGGCCAGGCGACCTGGTTCGAATTTGCCCAGGAGATTCAGCGACTGGGCCGGGAGTATGGCCTCCTTGACCACGAGTGCCGGATCAAGCCCCTGACCACCGCCGAATACCCGACCAGGGCGCGACGCCCCGCCTACTCGGTGCTGTCCAAGGATAAAATCGTCGCCGCGGGCATCGCCGTCCCTGACTGGAAAGAGAGCCTTCGCGCGTTCCTGAAGCGTGACCGCGTGCGTGCATCGGAGGAGATCAGAACACCATGAGCCGATCATTCAACACCATCCTGGTGACCGGCGGCGCCGGGTTCATCGGGTCAAACCTTATTCAGTACCTGTTCGACCAGGCCGACTTCAAGGGACGCGTCGTCAATCTCGATGCCTTGACCTATGCGGGCAACCTGGAGAGCCTTGCGGAAATCGACGAGCGCTACGGCGCCAGCCGTGGGGCGGAGCAGCGCTACTTCTTCGTCAAGGCGGATATCTGCGATCGGGCCGCGGTCGAAGCCGTGTTCAACACGCACAAGATCGACGCGGTGGCACACCTGGCGGCCGAAAGCCATGTGGACCGCTCGATTCTGGGACCTGAGGCGTTCATTAGAACCAACGTGATGGGCACCTTTACCCTGCTCGACGTTGCCCGCACCGCCTGGAAGGGCCGGGATGATGTGCTCTTCCACCATGTCTCCACCGATGAGGTCTTTGGCTCTCTTGGCGATACCGGCTACTTTACCGAGACCACGCCCTACGATCCACGCAGCCCGTACTCGGCCAGCAAGGCGTCGAGTGACCACCTCGTGATGGCCTACCATCATACCTATGGCCTGCCTGTTACGCTGTCAAACTGCTCGAACAACTATGGTCCGTATCAGTTTCCGGAGAAGCTGATTCCGCTGATGATCCTGAACATGCTGGAGGGCAAACCCCTGCCGGTGTATGGCGACGGCCGGAACATCCGTGACTGGGTCTATGTCGGGGACCACAACGCCGCGGTCTGGAGCATCATGCGGAACGGCCGAATCGGTCAGACCTACAATATTGGCGGCGAGAACGAGTGGGAGAACATCAAGTTGCTGTCGGTGCTGATAGAGAAGGTAGCCGAGGCGACCGGCAAACCCGCCAGCCAGTATCAGCGGCTGATTACCCATGTAACCGACAGGCCGGGGCATGACAGGCGCTACGCCATCGATTGCTCCAAACTCAAGGACGAACTGGGCTGGAAGCAACGGCATGACTTCGCCTCGGGTCTGGAGCAGACGGTGCGGTGGAATCTTGACAATACCACATGGATCGACCACATCCGCTCGGGCGAGTACACGCAGTGGGTACGGAAGAACTATGCGGGCCGCAAGGAATCTCTGGAATATTGATGAAAGGAAATAAACCGTGCAGGCAATAATCCTGGCTGCTGGAATGGGCAAGCGCCTGGGGAAGTATACCCAGGATGGCACCAAGTGCATGGTCCCGGTGGATGGTAAGGCCTTGATCGAGCATGCGCTCGACGCACTGGTCTCCGCAGGCGTACGGCGGGTCATCCTGGTGGTGGGATACCGCGCAGACAAGCTACAGGCCTTTCTGGACGGTCGGTATCCTTCGCTTGAGCTCATCTATGTGATGAATGAAATTTATGACAAGACAAACAACATATATTCCCTGTGGCTGGCCAGGGAATATCTTGCCGAAGCCGATTCGCTGCTTCTTGAAAGCGACCTCATCTTCGAGTCGGGGCTGTTGGCTGACGTGATTGCCAATCCGGAACCCAATCTGGCCGTTGTCGCCAAGTTCGAATCCTGGATGGACGGCACGGTGACGCTCGTCGATGGCGAACGGAATATCGTCTCTGTGGTCGACAAGAAGGACTTTGCATGGAAGCGGGTCGAGGACTACTACAAGACGGTCAACATCTACAAGTTTTCGGCGGAGTTCTCCCGAAAGTACTATCTGCCCTTTCTCGACGCGTACCTCGCGGCCTTTGGAGACAACCAGTACTACGAACAGGTGCTCAAGGTTCTGGCCTTCCTCGATGAGGTCAGGCTGAAGGCGCATGACGTTGGTAGAAGAAGATGGTATGAGATTGACGATCCGAACGATCTCGAGGTCGCGCAATCGATATTCCTTGATGGCGTGGCACGGCTCGATCTGATGCAATCGCGGTATGGCGGATATTGGCGCTTCCCGAAGCTGCTCGACTATTGCTACCTCGTCAATCCGTTCTTTCCGCCGCAGCGGTTGCTTGATGAAGTGAAGTCCAGTTTCAAGGATCTGGTCACACAGTACCCGTCGGGAGCCAGGATACAGAGTTCGCTGGCGGGCAAGGTCTTCGGCGTTGATCCAGAACGGATTGTCGTGGGAAACGGGGCAGCCGAACTGATCGATCTGGTGGCCCGGCTTCTGCCAGGCACCGTGCTTGTCCCGCAACCGGCCTTCAACGAGTATCCCGCACGCTTCGGATCCGAACGAACATTGGTTCTGGACACGTTCAAGACGGGTTTTGCCTATTCGGCGGACGTACTGGAAGAGGCGATGGTGGAGGCCGACATCCTGGTTGTCGTCAATCCAGACAATCCGAGCGGCCACTTCATGAAGGAAGCCCAACTCAAGAGCCTGATCGACCGCCTCCTGGCCAAGGGCAAGCGTGTGATTGTCGATGAATCGTTCGCCGACTTTGCCGAGCGGGAGATCCGTTACAGCCTGCTCGATGACGGATACCTCGTGGAGCGGCCGGGTCTTGTCGTGATCAAGAGTATTTCAAAGAGCTACGGCGTACCGGGCTTCAGATTGGGCGTCATGGCCTCCGGAGATATGGAACTCTGTTCCGCCGCCAGGAAGCTTCCGCCGGTGTGGAACATCAACTCCTTTGGCGAGTTCTTCCTGCAGATTGTGGACAAGTACAAGACCGACTATCGCTCCGCATGCGATTCGCTCGCGGCCGAGCGCCAGCGGTTTTCGGCGCTTCTGATCGGTACGGGCGCCGTCGAGGTCTTCCCGTCACAGGCAAACTACCTGCTGTGCCGGCTCAAGGCCCATATGACGGCGCGGGATCTGGCGCAGGCCTTGCTCCATGACAGCGAGATACTCATCAAGGATCTGAGCGGGAAGCGCGGATTTCCAGAGGGCCAGTTCATCCGGCTCGCCGTACGGGGACCCGAGGATAATGACAGGCTGATCGACGCGATACACAAGGTACAGCAGAGCCAATCTACAAGCACTGAATGACAGGAGCACCATGATTACCACCAGGCATTTCTCGACCCGATTTGCTATCGTTCTCGCGTTGACAACCCTATCCCTCGCACCGATAGCCGCGCAGACGGAAACGACCGGGCCTTATGTAATACGAACGGTGAGTTTCGACGTTACCGGAAAGACGCTTCCTTTTGTCCTTCTGGACAAGGCCGACATCAAGATTGGCAAGACCTTCAGGAGCCTCGAGGAGCTCGAAGCCTTCATCGCCGACCGGCGACAGGTTCTGGCCAATGAGCGCGTGCTTGCATCGGTGGAGGCAGACTACAATCTGACGGCTTCCGTCGATGGTGGCTACGATGTGGCCATAATATTCAGGACCACTGATTCCTGGAATATCATCGCGTTGCCCAAGTTCCAGTATGATTCCAACTCGGGCTGGCTCCTGTCTATCAGGGGCCGCGATTACAACTTCGCGGGATCGATGCAGACGCTGTCGCTCAACCTGAATTACGAAATTGATGAGTCCAAGCGGCAAGGTTTCGGCGTCTCGACGAGCTTTACCCTGCCGTTCCAGGCGATGAGCCATGACTGGTCGCTGGGCATATCGGACAGTCTGAGCCTGTATGCCGATGGCGTTACCCCGTTCACTTCGGCAACGTCGGCGACGATATCGGTGACCTTCCCGGAACCGGGATTTCCCGTTACCGTCTCGGCTGGTCAGAGCCTGAACTTCAATCCGGATGGCGTTACCACCGATCCGGATCTCTACTATCTGGGATCTTCAGCCTCGGTCAGCGCCTCGATACCGACCGGGCTCGATCTTGGCATCCTGGGCGAGGTCTCCTATGGTCCGTCACTCAGCGTCTCTGACAACTGGGACTTCGCGGGCGACCTCATGTACGCGGGACGTGATGGGGTAACCTTCAGCGCCTATCATGGGTTGTCGGCGGGCCGCATCGACTGGAAAGGCAACCAGCGTTCCGGCTACTCACTCTCATTGTCCAACAGCAATTCGTTCTATATGCCGACCGAGACGTTCAGTTCCTATATCGATACCACGGCCCGGGCACATTTCAATTGGCTGGGCCGCATTGGCATTTCTTCAAGGCTGCAGGCCTGGTATCGGCTGACAGGAGCCGAACGCACCGACCAGGGGGGTAGCCTCCGGGGCATTCTGGACAGCCGCGTCGATGGTGATGCCGCGGTCTTTGCCAACTTCGATATGCCCGTCAAACTTTTCGACTTTCCGACCCATGTGTTCATTGGCAAGGACTGGCTGGACTTTGAACTGCAGGCCTCCCCATTCCTCGACCTCGGCCTGTCGCGCAGGCTCGGATCGACGACGGGATTCGATGACCCGTGGTATGCCGGCGGGCTGGAATTCCTGGTCTTCCCGGTCAAGATGCGCAGCTTCATCGTACGGGCAAGCCTCGGGTTCGACCTGCAGGCAGTCCTGGAGAACCGGTCGCTGACCGCCCCCAGCCCGCGCGATGGCGCTAGCCCGTACGAGATATTCTTTGGCATTGGCCAGCTGTACTAGCAAGGATGTGCGGATGAAACAAGGATCCCACCGGCGTGTATTGTCACTGCTGGTTATCATGCTCTCTGTCCTGATCGAGCCTCTGTTCCCCGCGTTCGCCCAGAGTGCCACGGCGCTGCGCGGGCTTTCGGCCGAGGAGCTGGACAGGCTGGGCCGTGGCAGCGCGGTGATTCGTCCGGCAGGTGATTATCGCAAGCTCGCGCTTGTCTCGGCTGGATCCACCGCGGACGAACTGCGTGCGCGCGTCGCCGCCATCAGGCCCAATTATGTAACTGAAGTAATCTCGATGATTCCGGCGTCAGACGCAGCGGCGGCTGATGCCATCCTGAGGAACCTGGCGGCCGCGCTCGCAGACCCCATGTCTTTTGTGGGCATTCCCTATTGGTCCAAGCAGCAACAGAAGACCTATGATCTCTTTGACAAGATGACTGTCGTCACGCGCAGCCAAACCGCAACGAGGCAGATGGTCGAAGTAGTCCAGCACATGGAGCCCTTTGACGATTTTGGCGCCCGCTACGAGTGTCGACTGGAAGTGGATCCTTCGGGGCACGCCGTCGCGCTTCGCTTCTCGGGTGTCAACCTGGTGCCCATCATCTACAGCTACCGCAATTTCAAGGCGGTGCAATCAGGCGATATGGCCTGGGAACTGTATGCCTTTCGGGATGGCGCGCGCATCGTGTTCTATGGAGTCGGTGCCGTCAAGGCCTTTGATCTGTTTGGCGCCGCTCGCAGCCGCCTTGAGGCCTCATTCATGGGCCGGGTGGAGGCATTCTTCAAGTATATGGCGGGTAAAGTGAACAGCAAACAATGACAAGCTATCTGTCAACCAGGAGTATATGATGAAGAAGGCTTTAATAACCGGAGTCACGGGGCAGGACGGGGCGTACCTCGCGGAGTTTCTGCTCAATAAGGGCTACGAGGTGCACGGCATCAAGCGCCGCGCCTCGAGTTTCAACACCGACCGCGTCGACCATCTGTACCAGGATCCCCATGAGCAGAATGTCCGTTTCCATCTGCACTACGGTGACCTGACCGACGCGTCCAATCTGATCAGGATTCTGCAGGAGACTCAACCGGACGAGATATACAACCTCGGCGCGCAGAGCCACGTCCAGGTATCATTCGAGGTTCCCGAGTACACAGCCGATACGGACGGGGTGGGCACCCTGCGCCTCCTCGAGGCGATTCGTATTCTGGGTATGGAGAAGAAGGTGCGGTTCTACCAGGCTTCCACCAGCGAGCTGTTCGGCAAGGTGCAGGAAGTCCCTCAGAAGGAGACCACGCCCTTCTATCCCCGCTCCCCCTATGCCTGCGCCAAGCTGTACGCATACTGGATCGTCGTGAACTACCGCGAAAGCTACGGCCTGCACGCATCCAACGGCATCCTCTTCAACCATGAGAGCCCCTTGCGCGGCGAGACCTTCGTGACCCGCAAGGTGACCAGGGCGGCCGCCCGCATCAGGCACGGCCTGCAGGACAGGCTGTACATGGGCAACATCGATTCGAAGCGCGACTGGGGCTTTGCTGGCGACTATGTTGAACTGATGTGGCTCATGCTCCAGCAGGACAAGCCCGACGACTATGTGATGGCTACCGGCGTGACGACGACGGTGCGCGATTTCATCACGATGGCCTTTGCCCGTGCTGGCTTCAAGCTTCGCTGGGAGGGCTCTGGTGTCAACGAAAAGGGAATCGACCAGGCGAGCGGCACGGTACTCGTCGAGATAGATCCCCGCTACTTCCGCCCCGCCGAGGTGGAGCTCCTCATAGGCGATCCGACCAAGGCCCTGACCAAGCTGGGCTGGAAACCCAGGGTGCAACTGTCCGAGCTCGTGCAGATGATGGTGGACGCCGATCTGCGGAAAGCGGAAGAGGAGCTGTATCTCAGGAATGGCGGATTCAGTGTGAAGGAATATAGAGAGTGACCACCGTACAACGAGGTTCGGCGATGAAGAGCGATTCCAGAATCTATGTAGCGGGCCATCGGGGACTGGTCGGCGGCGCGATCATGCGTCGGCTGCGAGCCGGTGGATACGTGCATATCGTGACGCGGACGCATGCGGAGCTGGACCTGACACGGCAAGCGGAGGTGGAGGCGTTCTTCAAGGCGGAGGAACCTGAATACGTATTCCTGGCAGCCGCCAAGGTGGGCGGCATTGGCGCCAACTCGACCTATCCGGCGGATTTCATCTATACGAATCTGGCGATTGGGCTGAATGTGATTCACGCGGCGTACAAGAGCGGGGTGACGAAGCTTCTGAACCTTGGTTCATCCTGCATCTACCCCAAGTTGGCCCAGCAGCCGATGAAGGAAGAGTACCTTCTGACCGGCGCGCTGGAACCGACGAACGAGGCGTACGCGCTGGCCAAGATTGCCGCGATACGACTGTGCAAGCACTATAACGACCAATACGGCACCAACTTCATCAGCGCCATGCCGACCAACCTCTACGGGGTAGGCGACAACTATGATCTGGAAGGATCCCATGTCCTTCCGGCGATGATACGCAAATTCCACGAGGCGAAGGTGGCGGGCCGGGATGTGACGCTCTGGGGGGATGGAAGCCCTTACCGGGAATTCCTGCACGCGGATGACTGCGCGGACGCGCTGGTGTTTCTCATGGAGCGCCACGACGCGAAGGACCTGGGCGAGTTCGTAAACCTGGGCTCGGGCAGCGAGCTGACCATCAAGGAGCTGGCAGATAAAGTCGGCAAGGCGGTCGGGTTCCATGGGACGGTCAGATGGGATACTAACAAACCGAATGGCACGCCGCGCAAGCTGATGGATGAGAGCCGTCTGTTCGGCCTCGGCTGGCGACCGCGTGTCGGGCTGGACGAGGGTATAGCCGGGGCATACGCGAATTTTCTTGAGAGATATGGGAGCGCGTGATATGCGGTCGGGATTCTGTATCGCTCAACCGGAGACGCGGAACCGCAGGATACAGAGATGGAAAGTAGTGCTGAAAGCGGTACGGAATCAGTGCTGCATGGTGTATGGAACAGGTACTGTATGGTAGGCGGAACAGGTGCAATTCGGGGCTGGAACAGGCACTGATGCGGATACTGAATACGGCCTGTTATGGGTACCGACCAGGATGTATTGTGGATAGCGAATACGACCTGTCTGCGGGGAGGCGCCAGCCCTGACGGGGGCGGGCGCCTCTGGGTTCTTTTACATCGTTATAGTATGGACACCGGCGCAGACAGGTGCGTCTCCTTGATGTCCTTGTCATTGGTCGAGGTGCGCACGATCAGGGTGTACTGGCCGGGCTGCATGTCCGGTGGCACTTGCGCTATCACGGTGCCGGGGGTTACGGACGCATACAGGACAGCCCTGTGTTCCTGGCCGTTCTTGAACCAGACGCCGAGTTCCGGTTTGGCCTTGTCGAATTTGAGGTGGTTGCCACGGATGCGCACGAAATCGCCACGGTTCGCTACCAGGTCTTCTTCGGTTACAATGGAGGCGGCAGAGAAGACGATGGGAGCGGATTTGTCGGCGTAGAACTCGCGCTGTACCTTCGCGTCCTGGGCTATGCTGATCTCCTCGGACCGGTTGGCCCTGAAGTGTACGCGCAGGTCGTGGTTCGATCCTTCCTGCCCATAGACAAAGGGCTGGTCAAGATGGTCGAAGGTGCCCGAGGCCGAGAGGTAGAGGGAGCCGAAGGGCATCTTGACGATATATCCTTCGGCGATCGCCTTGTGCAGTTCTTCCGAAAGCAGCTGAAATGCGCCCGCCAGGTCCACCTTGGTTATGGTGGTACGACCATAGGCCATACGGTCGATGAGGCCGTCAAAGCCAATGGTTTCCTTGTACGTGGTGTGCACCATGTATGGTTTGTCTACGCTCGGCAAGTAGTTCTGTATGGCTGATACTTTAAGCATACTTTGTTTCCTCGAGTGAGGAACCACGACACCCTTTTTGATCTTGGCCATTTGTGTATCGAGTATCGAGTTTCCGCACCGTGCAGTAGTGATACGCGCCGGAAAATCCGGTGTTTTCATGCCCATTGGCAGGGCTTGTGCCTGACTCGCACCCCTCGAGGGATCGTACTCTATATATCGACAGTGAGGAAATATTATTAACTAAAATTGTATTTATTGATAGATGCATCTGTGCTGTGTGCGATGAAGAGATCAGAAATTAACCATCTGCGACCAGTGATCAAGATAGCGAATTTTCCACAGATTACTGATCACTTTCACGAAAGGCGAAATTGATGAGCGATACTACCAACGACGATGGCGACTGGAGCCTGGTCATACGGCCCAAGAGCAGGTGGCTGAACCTGAATCTGCGGGAGCTGTACCACTACCGTGACCTGATCAAGCTGTTCGTCAACCGCGACTTTGTAACGGTGTACAAGCAGACGATACTGGGGCCGTTGTGGTTCATCATGAACCCGCTCTTTACCTCCATCATCTACACCTTCATTTTCGGCAACCTGGCCAAGATACCCACAGACGGCGTGCCTTCCACGCTGTTCTACTATGGCGGTACGATGCTGTGGGGATATTTTTCCACCTGCCTGAACAGCGGAGCTGATGTGTTCTCCGGCAATGCGGGGCTGTTCGGCAAGGTGTACTTTCCACGGCTGGCAGTACCAGTCAGCAAGGTGTTCTCGAACCTGATATCGGTGGTCATCCAGTTTGCCACGCTGCTGGTGTTCTACGTATACTTCGTTGCCCGTGGCGCGCCGATACGACCCACCTGGTGGGTTCTTGCCTTTCCGCTGCTGCTGGCACAGCTGGCGATGCTGGGCACCGGCTTCGGCATGATCATATCGTCGCTTACGACCAAGTACCGCGACCTGCGACAACTGGTAGGTTTTGGAATGTCGCTGTGGATGTATGCCACGCCGATCGTCTACCCGCTGTCCCAGATGCCCCAGAAGTACCGCTGGGTCAGCATCATCAACCCGGTCAGCGCCCCCATCGAGGCGTTCCGGGCCGCCTTCTATGGCGTGGGCGGGCCCACGGTATTCATGATGTGGTCAAGCATAGCAGTAACGTTCGTGGTGCTGTTCCTGGGGCTGATACTGTTCAACCACAACGAACGCACCTTCGTAGACGTGATCTAGGCACAAGGAAGAGGATGACAGCGTGAGCGTAGCCATACGGGTAGAGAACCTTTCAAAATATTACAGGCTTGGAGCCATCAACCACGGGATGCTGTACAAGGACATCCAGAGCTGGCTGGCCCGCAAGCGCGGCAAGCCGGACCCGCATGGCCAGATAGGCTCGGACCACTTCGCCGATAGGCCGGAAGGATTCTGGGCCTTGAAGGACCTGAACTTTGATATTCAGCAGGGCGACCGCGTGGGTATCATCGGCAAGAATGGTGCCGGCAAGAGCACGTTGCTCAAGATACTGTCCCGGATTACGGCACCAACAGAAGGCATCATCAAGATAAAAGGCAGGGTTACGAGCCTTCTGGAAGTTGGTACCGGCTTTCATGGAGAGCTGACGGGCAGGGAGAACATCTACCTCAATGGCGCCATCCTGGGCATGAAGCGGCGTGAGATAGACAAGAAGATCGATGAGATCATCGACTTCAGCGAGATAGAACAGCATATCGATACCCCGGTAAAGCGCTACTCCAGCGGCATGTACGTGCGCCTGGCATTCGCGGTTGCTGCACACCTGGACAGCGAGATCCTGATCGCTGACGAGGTGCTGGCCGTGGGTGACGCGGCGTTCCAGAAGAAGGCGCTGGGGAAGATGCAGGATCTCAGCACCGGTGAAGGAAGAACGGTGCTGTTTGTGAGTCATAATATGGGGGCGGTCAAGAGTCTTTGCGAAAAAGGAATTCTACTTACAAAGGGAAGAATCGCTGCGAACGGATCAATGGATGCAGTGATCTCCTCATATTTTCAGGAAGACGGTGTGAATCTGCAGCTTGGTAGCCGCATTCACCGCAGAGGTGATGGGCGGTTCAAATTTGTGAGCATAGAATTTCTCAACGGTGAAGGTGAATCAGTAAGCGAGATTCTATGCGCGGAAAGTCTGACAATCAGGCTTGCTTATGAGAAGGTTCCCGAGATCGTATTGAGTCGAGTCATCATTTCATTAAGCTTCAGAGATGAATATCAACACGACGTCATCTCCTTTATCTCGGACGAAATGGCTACCGATTTCCACAAGGATCAGATTGGGATCATAACACTCACAATACCCAAATTGCTCTTGAGGGGCGGTCAATATAATATCAGGTTGTTCTCATCATACGGTTCGACTAGTCAGGAGAATATTCTTGACGAAATTGAATCTGCGGCTTTGATTGTGGTCAATTCGACTGATTACTGGCGATGTGGCAGAACCGTACGGCCAGGCAAGCTGGCTTTACATGACGGAACCTATGCTTCGCTATGATTCGACGCAAAAGAGACTATCTGAGAAATGATAAGCATCCTTCATATTATTCATGATGATAAGTTCTTCGATGGACTCATCCGCATATTTGATAATACAGATTACAGTAGCAAATATGTAGTAGTATTTCGAAGTGAGGACATTTCATATCGTTATATCAAGAATACAGCAAGAGTAGAAGGTGTACTGAAGGATTCGACGAGATATTGGGAATTGCTTAAGGCAGAGTATGATTTGATCGCCGTTCATTACTTGGATGGCAAAGAGGATATTGTCCGAGATATCAAGAGGGGTGCCCACCTATTATGGATTGCCTGGGGTGGAGATTTCTACCACCGTATAGATTTTGACCTGTATCAGGAAGCCACAGCGAAGGCACTCGATGCGATAGAATCGAAATTGCATATTGCCAAGACACGTTCCTTGCTGGATATACCACGGATAATATATAGAAGACTCATTTCGCAGAATATTCGATCGCTGGTTACTAGAAGTACTGTCAATCGCTTTGACTATTGTTCAACCGTGATTCCGCCGGAATTTGAACTCATCAAGAAGGTCGGCGGATTTCGCGCAAGACAGGTATATTTCAATTATCCCTTTGATGTCGATATCAACTCTATCGATTTCTCTCGTTGTGGCAACTCGATTCTAGTGGGCAATTCCAGAACCTGGGAAAATAATCATCTCGACATCTTCGCTAGATTAAGAGATTGCCTCCGGGGCGATCGAGATATCATTTGTCCAATGAGCTATGGTGTCCCAATAGATAAATTTAGGAGTGTGCTCGATTTTGGCGAGGTCTGTTTTGAGAATCACTTTATACCAGTCTTGGACTATATGGACCTTGAACGATATAATGCGATTCTGAGCAGATGTTCTGTCGCGATCTTCAATCATTATCGGCAACAGGGTGTAGGAAATATCATTCTCATGCTGTTGCGTGGCGCGAAAGTGTTCTTGTCCAATAGGAATCCAGTCCTAGCATATTTGCGTAGTCAAGGTGTCGCTGTATATAGCATCGAATCAGACTTGAATAATGAGAGCCTCCTTACTCCAATGTCTGATTCCAAAATCATGAGCAATAGAGATAGAGTCGGGGACCTATATTCAGACCGCCGATTGCTCACCAACATAGGTCTAATGATCGAGACCATCTGCGGGACGCATCATACTGAGAAGTTGAAATCGCATGGCGAATCTGCCTCCATCTCGTGATTAGGGAACATTGAATTGGAGAGATAGGAAAGGAGAGTTGGATGGCAAAGACATATCCCGTCACTAGATCATACTTGCCGCCATTGAGTGAATATGTCGCTGAACTGGAGTCTATTTGGGATACACATTGGTTGACCAATCAAGGCCCGTTGCATCAGAGACTTGAACAAGAGTTGAAAACATATCTCCATCAGGACAACATTACGCTATTCACGAATGGCCATCTCGCCCTTGACGTTGCCATTAAGGCTCTTGAATTGAAGGGCGAGATTATCACCACTCCATTCACTTTTGTCTCAACCACACACGCGATAGCCATGAACGGTTTGAAGCCAGTATTCTGTGACATCAAGCCAGATGATTTTACGATCGATGAATCCAGGATTGAGGATCTCATTACTCCTGAGACGAGTGCGATTCTAGCTGTCCACGTATATGGATTTCCTTGCGCCGTCCATGCGATCGAAAGAATAGCGACCCGGCACAACCTCAGAGTGATCTATGATGCGGCACATGCCTTCGGCGAGACTGTAGACAATCGACCGATAACAAGTTTCGGCGACGTGTCTATGTATTCATTCCATGCGACGAAAGTATTTCATACGATTGAGGGTGGGGCCTTGGTCTATTCCGACCCTGCGTTGAAACGATCTTTTGATCTATATAAGAATTTCGGTATCACAGGGCCGGAAACCATTGAAGCTATTGGTCTCAACGCAAAGATGAGCGAGTTCCAGGCAGCCATGGGGCTCGTAAATCTTCGGCACATCGATAGAGAGATAGAGGTGCGCGGGAGACTGATATCGATCTATGAGGAAGAGCTATCTAAACTAAGCGGGATCGAGTTTCATAAGCGAGCAGATAATACTCACTATAATAATTCCTATTTTCCAATAATAGTCGATGAATCAAGATTCGGGATTTCGCGGGATCTGCTCTTCGACCTCCTATGGCAAGAAGGTATCTGTCCGCGCAAATATTTTTATCCCTTGACCAGTGATATTGAATGCTATTCTCGCTTCGCTGCCCATGCATCACTTCCGATCGCGAAAAGCACAGCAAGTTCTGTTCTTGCCTTGCCGATCTATTCTGGTCTAGAAGCAGTTGATATTGTGAATATCTGCCAAAAGATACGTTCCTTCTCAAAAGCTAGCAACGCGTAGTATACCGGTCTCTATCGCCTGCACGTCGAACGACATTGTTCCAAAGGAGGAATACATTGTCTCATACTTCATCATATTTGAGTCGAGATGAATTGATTGCTCTAGGATTCGGCAAGCTGGGTCAAAATGTCCTCCTAAGTGCGAAGACGAGCATCTATAATGCCAAAGACATTGAGATTGGTAATGATGTCCGCATCGATGACTTTTGCGTTTTGTCAGGAAGGATAATTCTTCACAATAACATTCATATTGCGACTGGGTGTTACCTGTTTGCCGGGGTGGCTGGAATAACGATGTACGACTATTCCGGTCTCTCTTCTCGTTGCTCTATTTACGCCGTCACTGATGACTATTCAGGCGAATATCTCACCAATCCGACCATCCCTGAGATGTTCAGGCACGTCATTTCCGGTGCAGTGACAATTGGGAAGCACGCGATTATTGGAACCGGATGTACAATATTGCCTAACGTGACTATTGGAGAAGGGGGATCCGCTGGATCTATGTCACTCATAAATAAAGATATTGATCCATTCTGGATATATGCAGGCATTCCGGCGAAAAAGATGAAAGAGCGTTCTCGAAAACTATTGGCTTTGGAGAGAATTCATCGTGAAGGATCAAGAGAATAGACAGCTATTGATGCATCGGAGCGCTGCAATCTGCAATTCAGTTCCTGGCCCCAATAACTGAAGCACATGCGCAGAAATTTAGTCTCTATAGGAATGACCATGGATCGGTTATCTGGGTCTTTGGTCAGAGTTGTTCTCAAGAATGGCGATCAATCGAGGAAGCATAGGTAGGGATATGAGTGATAGTCTGGCGCCCGTAGTGCTTTTTGTCTACAATAGACCCGTACATACTAGGCGCACTCTCGAGGCGTTAGAGAAGAATGTGCTTTCAGATCAAACTAGGGTCATCATCTTTGCGGATGGGGCAAAACCTGGTGCGAGCCCAGAAACCGTGTCGACGATTTTGGAAACGAGAAGCATAATTCGCGAGGATTGGAGTTTCAAATTACTCGAAATATATGAATCTGAATCAAATCAAGGCTTGGCAAAGTCAATAATCGAGGGCGTCACTTCTATCATTAATGAGTATGGCAAGGTGATAGTCCTCGAAGATGATATTGTTACAGGGCTTCATTTTCTAGAATATATGAATCAAGCGCTGGATCATTATAGGGATGAACCTAAGGTATGGCACATTTCAGGCTGGACATACCCTGTGAAGAGCAATAGATTTGAGGAGGCTTTCTTCTGGAAGACGATGAATTGCTGGGGCTGGGCAACATGGGCCGATAGATGGCAACATTATCATAAGGATGTTAATTACCTTGTTCGAAAATTCTCAGCGCAAGATATATGGGCATTCAATGTCAAGGGTGCTGAGGACTTCTGGCAGCAGGTTCTTGACAATAGAGACCGGAAGATAGACACATGGGCAATTTTCTGGTATGCGACGATATTCATCAATAATGGATTGTGTCTATCTCCATACCGTTCACTTGTACAAAATATCGGGCTCGACGGGTCAGGTGTGCATTGCGGAGAGTCCCCCGCGGATACAATAGTTGAGGCGATCGATCACAAGGTCGTTGATTTCCCCTTGCATTGCAAGATGAATAAAAGGCAATTCCATCGACTTAGGCGCTACCTCCAATGGAGGCATAGCCCAGATCCTATCTATAAGATTAAGGATAGCGCCAAAGCGGTTCTCCGTTGTCTTGGACTTTTCGAGTGGGTGAGGCGAATCCGCCTGAGACGAAGAGCCAAATCGAAACTCTGACATCTTGCACATATTGCATGTTTGGGAAGCGAAGACCAGGAAACCCGATAGGGGGTACTGATGCGCGTTCTTTGCGTTTCTTATACTGATTCCGGAGGCGGAGCTGCTATCGCTGCTCTTCGTCTCACCATGGCGCTCCGGGTTGCTGGAATCGATGCTGAACTGGGTGTTGTTTCCAAGAACAGTGTATATCCTTTTGTAATTGAGCTGCCTGCGCAGAAGTCAATATTCAGCAAAATAGCCAAGAGGCTCTACGCGCGACTGGAACGCTCTCTCTTTCGTCATTTCAAGACAGATAATCTCATACTCCATTCATTGAATCTCTATTCGAAGATTGATGTCAATTGGATTAATGGCTCGGAGTATGATGTCATTCATCTGCATTGGATCAATCACGATATGCTTTCGATCAAGGATATTGCGAAAATTCGCAAACCGGTATTCTGGACGTTGCATGATTCGTGGCCGGTTTGCGGTGCTGAGCACCATCCTGATGTTCTGAATCATGACACGCGATATATTGAAGGGTATCAGCGGATCGTGTCTCGAGCATTTAGAATTGACATTTCGCGTCTCGCATTCAATATCAAAAGAAATGCCTGGGCGGGAACTCGCTTTCATTTGCTTTGCCCCAGCCAGTGGCAGGCTTCTATAGCAGAGGCCAGCGCTCTGCGAGCCGCTAATCCGTCGTGGTCAATCAGGGTCATTCCCAACGTCATCGATAGTGTGAAGTTCGCACCGAGCGATATGGTGCTCACTCGCAGGCTTCTAGGGATTGACGAAGATGCACTGGTCATTGGATTTGGCTCGGCATATGAGATCACAGACAAGCGAGACCTCAAGGGTGGGTACCTTGTGCCCGCCGTTCTTGAATCTCTCAATACCAAGTTGAAGAATCGGAAGATGGTTCTTGTTATATTCGGTCCGATGAGTCAGTCCTTTGCTGCGAAGGTGTCAATACCGATGTTCGCGACAGGAAAGATCCAGAACGACACACTGTTGCGCCTCATCTATTCGGCTTGTGATGTTTTTGTGCTTCCCTCTCTTGTGGAGAATCTGCCGCTAACCGCGATGGAGGCACAAGCCTGTGGCGTTCCTGTCGCAGCGTTCAGGACAGGCGGTCTTCCCGATGTCATAGAACACAAACTTACAGGGTACCTTGCCGAGCCATTTGATCCAGAAGATCTCGCTCATGGAGTCGAGTGGTGTCTGGCCAACAGGAAGCAATCCGGGCAGATGGCGCGTCAAAAGGCGTGCAGAGATTTCGAAGGAACGCAGATCGCAGCGGAGACGATCAAGTATTACTCGGAGTTTGCAGATACTGATCGAGCATGAGGGTTTCTTGAACATGTCGAGAGCAATATCTGGTGTGAGATCTGCAGACTGCGAACGGCGAGAGCGGATTATATTGCTCTTTTCATCCAAAACAGCGCTTGTCAATCAATGGAGCGAAACATGAATTTGACTATTATCGGCACAGGCTATGTTGGCTTGGTGACGGGTGTCTGCTTTGCGGACAGCGGCAATGATGTTATTTGCGTCGACATAGATAATGCGAAGATAGATATGCTCAATGCGGGGCAGGTTCCAATCTATGAGCCGGGCTTGGCGGAGCTCATCGCAAGGAATCGCGAGGATGGCCGTATCGAGTTTACTACCGACATGAAGCGAGGCGTAGAGCATGCGGAAATCATCTTCATCGCGGTGGGTACGCCGATGAGTCAGTCGGGAGAGGCTGACCTCTCCTATGTCTTCGCCGCGGCCAGAAACATAGGCCGTTTCATGGATGGGTACAAGGTAGTGGTGGACAAGTCAACGGTCCCAGTGGGTACTGCTGATAAGGTTCGCGACATCATTAGAAAGCATACATCTCACGAATTCGATATAGTCTCAAATCCGGAGTTCCTCAAAGAGGGTACTGCTATATCTGATTTCATGAAACCGGACAGAGTAGTTGTCGGAGCGGAATCGAAGCGAGCCCTTGAGATGATGCGTGAACTTTATGAGCCATTCTTGCGAACCTTCCATCCACTGATTGTGATGGATACGCGCAGCGCGGAGATGACGAAATATGCCGCCAACTGCTTCCTTGCCACGAAGATCTCCTTCATCAACGAGATCTCGAACCTCTGCGAAAAGGCAGGTGCCGATATTGCAGCGGTTAGGGAAGGCATAGGCGCGGACAGGCGGATCGGCTATGATTTCCTTTTCCCGGGAGTCGGATATGGCGGTTCCTGTTTCCCCAAGGATGTCCAGGCTCTGATCCATACAGGGCATGAACTTGGATATGCTACACAGTTGTTGGAAGCGGTGGAAGCCGTAAACTATGGGCAGAAGACTGCGCTCGTAACGAAGCTATTGGATCACTTTGCGCGCATGACAGGTACAGAGAATTTGAAGGGGCTTAGCGTCTGCATGTGGGGTCTGAGTTTTAAACCGCAGACCGATGACATGCGAGAAGCGCCGTCTCTTGTGGTGGCAAGCAAGCTGCATGAATTAGGCGCCATGATTACTGCGTTTGATCCGGAAGCAATGGACGAGGCAAAGAAGCAACTGGGAGAGACCATCCGTTATGCGAACAATATGTATGATGCCCTCGAAGGTGCTGATGCCCTGGTTCTGATGACTGAATGGAACGAGTTTCGTCGACCTTCATGGACACGGGTTAGGGCCGCTATGCGCGGCAACGCAATTTTCGACGGACGCAACATATACGATTCGAGACGCGTACGAGCTGAGGGATTCGCGTATTACGGGATGGGCACTAAATGAGGTTCCAGTGAGTTGCTTAGCGATGTCCAAAATCATGATGGCCTGGAGTTGTTCAGGCTAGGCAAGTATCCTCAATAGTTGCTAGTGATTAATACCGCCCTTGTGAGTTATACTATATCATTCTCGTTCTTTGGCTTGTATGCTCTGAAGATCTGAACAGATTTTCAGAAGCGAGGTAATTCCGCTATGTGCAAATTATCAGTCATAACAATAAATAGGAATAACAGGCACGGCCTTGAGGCTACTCTGGCAAGCCTTAATATTCAGGGATCTAGTGATTTCGAATGGATAGTTATTGATGGTGCCTCTTCTGATGGAAGTATGGAGACAATTGAGACGCCTCCTGGCTTTCTGAAAGAATCTGTGTCTGAGCCTGATAGCGGAATTTACCAGGCAATGAACAAAGGTATCATGAGGGCAACAGGGGAGTATGTTCTTTTTCTTAATTCTGGTGACTGCCTGGTATCATCGGATACAGTTAAAAAATTGGTTAGATCAATGGAAAGCTCTGCGGACATCTATTATGCTAATCCCATAATCAAAACAAAGACCAGCCAATATGCTCAAATCTATCGAGAACCATTAGATTTGGACTTCTTTCTATCTGGAACCCTCAACCATCAGAATGTTGTATGCCGTCGCGAATTGTTTGTGGCGCAGGGTCTTTTTAGGGAAGACTTTCGGGTTTCTTCGGACTGGTTCTTCTTGATAAAGTGCTTCTTGGAACAAGAACCGAGATTTGAGTTGCTGAAATTCCCGATATGTATATATAACGATATGGGTTTCAGTAGCTCTTCTGAAGGCCGACGGATCGATCGTGAGGAAAGGCGACAGGCCATAAGCGAGCTCTTTGAAGATCTGGCCCCACAGTTGCTGGAACTGAGCGATTATCGCGATTCGATATATGGCAATATCATAAGGCTTTATGGCGAGACAGGTCTTCTTAGGTTAATCTTAAGGACTTATCGCTATTTCGTTCGGCGACTTTTCCTTATAAGGGATTGTCTGAATGCACCGAAGAGGAAGACGGGCGCCTGATTTAAATAGCTCGGTCATTGCTGGCTTCAGAGGCTTCAGACACCTGTCTGATGTAGAGATCACGCGTCGCGACCCTGCATCGGATGAATGGATCGGATTCCTTTTCCAATATTTCGACGTTGGCACTAGAAGATCATGGATTCCGGGATCGTCAATGTAGCCTGCCTCTTGAGACAGCATTCTGGCAACCGTATGGGGATCATAGAAGCTATGGATATAGAGAAGAGAATCATAGGCGTCTGCACATGAGGATGGTCATTGATATGCTTTGCGAGGATTCCAGATGAAGATATACATAATCAATTTAACCCGCGCTGTCGAACGACGGGAGAGAATGAAGAAGGCTTTCGCGCTATCTCTCTGGCCCTTAGAGTTCTGTGATGCTATAGACGGGAAATTGCTTTCGGATCAAGACCTATGCGGTCTCGCTAATGAAGGGAGTATTTATAAGCGCTATAAACGTATGCTGTCACCGGGGGAAGTGGCTTGCTCTGCCAGCCATAGAACGGCCATGGGACGGCTACTTGCTTCTGGCGAGTCGAGCGCTATAATACTTGAGGATGATGTGGTACCGATTCCTGAATTCTATGAGATAGTATCAGAACTCGAATCGCTGGGGCTTCGGCGTACAGTCGTCAAGCTTGATACGTTCTGTACCAAGGCTACAACGGTCGCCATAAGACATCGAAGGGCTCTTGGCAAGGGCTTCAGATTATTGAAACCTGTCTTCTCGCAGTGGGACGCACGCGCATATTGGCTAGATCGGAGAGCCGCAAGCTCAATCTTGAAATGCTTTCCAAATGTGTCATATTTAGCTGACGATTGGGGTACGCTCGGACGCGTGGTTCGCATGCGTTATATCACCCCCCCGCTTGCTCTTGACGACGAGTCCTCGGAATCGCAGCTTGCCGCAGAGCGTACGATGACGCCTAGTGATTCACGGCGCATCAGCGTAGCTGAGCGCATACTAATTCACATCTTCTTCCTTCTTAAGAAGTACGCACTTATCCTCTTCTCATGAGGTCGCGATGATAGTAGCGCTTGGTGCCGGACGACTAGGAAATCAACTATTTCAACTCTCAAATATTGAATCCTATAGAAAGCCTAGGGAATGGGTCTTCAGCATAAGCCTCGGGGAGGTCAACTGGTTGAGGAGGCGTGATCATCGTTTCTTCAACACGGAATCTCACCTCATTTCCAGGATCTTTGATGTCATCTTCCGCCGAATTCTGTTGCTGTTAGTGCAGTTCAGGATCGTCTCTTCGACGACTGATGATGGCACATCGCGCGGTTTGTTGCCAATTCGGTTTATATATGGCTACTTTCAAATGGAAGACCATATTTCGCCGGCATATGCGGAAAGGATACGAATTTGCCTATCAAGCAGCACATCATGTGACTCTAATAGCACCATAAGTAGGCCGGACTACTTCATTCATGTGCGACGGGGCGATTACCCAGAAGAATGGCGTCTGCCCATATCATATTACCAGAATGCGATTCTCAGGCTCCAGGAATCAGTCGATCTCGAATCTCTAAATTTCATATTGCTTGGCGACGATCACTCGCAAGCGTTCAAAGAACTGAGCTACCTGCCAAATTTGCGAAGTAGCAGGTGCGGAGTTCATGAAGATTTGTCCCTCATGGCTTCTTGCCGTGGCGGGATCATCTCCAATAGCACATTCGCATGGTGGGGCGGCTTTCTTTGCTCCGGAGAACTGCCGATTCTGGCGCCACTTCATTGGTTGGGTTGGGCGGACCACAAATGGGATCCTCCTCGTATCGAGACGAAGAAATTCCAATTCGTCTCAGTCATGTAGCGAGAAGTGAAAGTATGTATGGGAGACCGTCCTAATCATCACTTTCGTGGAAACGCGTCTGGGTGCGAGATCCCTAAAGCAACTGACGTTGATAGCATGTCTTGATGATTGTTCCATATGGCACAGGCATGACTTCAAGAACCTCTTTATGATGAAAGTCTGAAGGTAGAATGTTATGAACTTGCCTTGGTCCGCTCTAAGTGCATCGATAAGTTCGCCTTTCTTGGCATGCAGAGGAAGCTATTTTTGCTGCCAGCGTAACGTTCCCGCGATGGACAAGAGGGGAGTGGCCCGAGAGAGGAGCTCTCGGGCCAGCAGTTAGAGGGAGCTGGGGTGTTCAAACCCTCAATGATTTATGTCCATTCCGTGTATCTTCAGATTGAGTCCCGTTGTGATACCGTGAACCCTATGGGTGTGAAAGGCATTTATGATCAGACGATGTGCGAGGATGTTATCATTAATCTCCGAAACATGGATGCCTCCAAGCGATTGTGAGAAGAGGGTCTTGAATATCATGGGATGCGATGAAAGTGAGTAGAATTCGATGATAGCACTAGTAGCCGGTGCAGCCGGATTTCTGGGATCACACCTTTGTGACCGCCTGATCGCCGAAGGCATCAACGTTATTGGAGTTGACAATCTGTATACCGGAAGTATGGCGAATATCCGACAATTTCGGAACAATTCGCAGTTTCGATTCATCGAACATGATGTGATAAGACCACTGAATCCAGATTCAATCACTGAAATCGACTGGATATTCAACCTCGCGAGCCCAGCATCGCCTCCCAAGTATCAGCAGGATCCGATTTATACTCTGGATACCGGTTACCTTGGCACAAAGAACCTGTGTGAGCTAGCCGTTGCGAAGAAGGCCAGGATTCTGCAGGCCTCGACAAGCGAGGTTTACGGCGATCCGTCTATCCACCCCCAAGTAGAGTCCTATTGGGGCAACGTGAATTGCTATGGCGAACGGAGCTGCTATGACGAGGGCAAGCGCATAGCCGAGACACTGTTGCTTGAGTATTCGAGGAAATTCGGTATAGAGATTAAGATAGTCCGCATATTCAACACCTATGGACCAAGGATGGACCCGGAAGATGGAAGGATTATATCCAATTTCATCATGCAGGCATTAAGAGGCTTGCCCTTGACAATATATGGAGATGGAAATCAGACAAGATCCTTCTGTTATGTAGACGATCTGATAGAAGGTATTCTGCGCATGGCTCGCAGTGACACGCACTTTACTGGCCCTGTCAATATCGGCAATCCCGATGAGTTTACTGTGCAGAAGGCAGCTGAACTCATTCTGCAGAAGACAGGTTCATCGTCGATGATATCATATTTTCCATTGCCATCCGATGACCCTAAGAAGCGCAGACCAGATATCGCACTGGCCATGAATCAGCTCGGATGGAGTCCTAAGGTGAGCTTTGATGAGGGCATCGCCCGAGCCATTGAGTACTTCCAAAACCTTGAAGGTAGCCAGAATGGGGTTGAGCACCGATGACTGCCGGTGAATTCACTTTCAGGATGGAGCACAAGGTTTACCGTGAATTCTATAGAGCGACACGACTTCGACCTTCGAGTAGACCATTCATCAGTGGCGATTCTTTTAGGGCGCTTGCTGATCATATAATGGAAGGGGTTATCGGGTTCGACCCAGCCCTTGTCAATGACGGCGATATCGTCTTCGTGGAAACGCACCTTATCGACAGATTCCGCTTGGAATATGTGCCAAGGATACAAAACAGATTTGTACTTATAACACACAACAGCGATAGAAACATTGATGAGAAGGCTGTATCGCTAGCGGAGGAGAAGAAAATCATTCGCTGGTTCGCTCAGAATGTCGTGTGCTGGCATCCCAAGGTGCAACCTATACCCATCGGCCTCGAGAACAGGTGCTTGCACAATAATGGAATTGTAAGAGACTACATCGCATTGCGCACAAAGTTGCCACCACAGGAGTATAGAATACTCTATGGATTCAATGCGGCAACCAATAATCTCGAGCGTGGGCAGGCACTGTTGGCTTTGAGACAGTGTCTAGTCGCTGATGAGCACAGCTGGTCGACTAGCAGAGAGTATCGAAAGCATTTAGCGGGCTATTGCTTTGTGGCCTCACCTCCCGGCAATGGCATCGATTGTCACAGAACTTGGGAGGCCATGTATCTTGGCGTTATCCCAATCGTGAGACAGTCCTACCTTTACACTGGATTACCTGAACTGCCATTAAAAATCGTCGATTCATGGAATGAGATAAACGCATGGAAGACGAACGATCTTCACCTATTTCATAATGAGCTGCTGGCTCGAAACTCTGAGGCCTTATGGATGGATCACTGGGAACGTTTAATAGCAGACGCGATCGTTCGATAGGGGATTGTGGTGAACAAATATGGAATACTGAACTTGACAACTGCAAGCAATCCTTATGCACTTTTCGATTCAATAAAGAGAATATATTATGATAGACAAGGGATTCTTTATAAGTGGATCTATAACGAAATTCATGAAAGACCGCTGAATGCCTATGAGATGACCTTTATCTCTGACTGTGTTCATCCTTCCGGAATTCCTGTCATGCTAGAAAAATTCCTCTGGTCAGCGAAGCTACTGTTGTCCGATAGGCAATGGGATGATTGCGATTATTTTGTGCGCACGAATTCTTCTACATTTCTGAATATCGAACTTATCAAGGCAGAGGTTGAAAGATTGCCGAAAAGGCGGTGCTACGCTGGGCCTGTCATGTTTAGTCGTTTTGTATCGGGGACATGCATAATTCTCTCCCGTGACTTGGTCGAGTATCTTGTGTCCAGGAAAATCGATAATGAGAAGGATTGCTATGATGATCTGGCGATCTCACATCTCTTAAGATGGAAATTTGTCAAGAAGCGCGATATTAGAATGAAATTCTTCGATGATAATCGAATTCATTCGATCGACGAAGTTGGGGACGCATTGAAGGAGTACCCGCTAATCCGAATAAAGAATAATGCGGATCGTCAACTCTACGACTTTGATATTTGGCGCAAAATCGCACAAATTGAAGGCATATCGGTTTCTGAGTTATCATCGATATGACGCGTAATATGCTGGAAAAATATGCCGAGGTTAATGGCAGTCATACCAGATATCTCTATTTCCACCTGGGCGTCAACGCCGGCTTCTTCTCCGAGTTCAACAACATGCTGCTTGCCATGTTGTACTGCCTGGACCGCAAGATCCAGTTTGTCCTGTATTCCGCGGATGCGAACTTCCGGACGGAAAAGGGCTGGGACGATTTCTTCCTTCCCTTCTGCCCAGAGACCGATGACGATTTCCATCACCGCTACAACTATCGCTGGCTCAAGATCTACCACCCCCGCCGAAAGCTGAAGATCCACTTCCTGAAGCGACGGCATGGCATCGATCTATTGACCCACGACGTATGGCGGAAGTTCAAGAATGAGGCTTTCGCCAGGCGGCACTTCGTGATTCCTGAGCTCGGCATCGATGGAGGACTCCTCGATGCGACCAGGGTCCTCCATTCTCTCGTATGGCGCTACAACGACAAAACGCGGGAGGACGTTGACCGGCGCAAGGCCGCCGTCGGCGTGCCGGCCCGGCATGTAGGAATCCACATACGCGGTGGTGACAAGATCATCGAGCATGAGGTGTTTGGAGCCGCTCCCTACATGGAAAAGGCCGCGGCCTTGAGCGGGCTCAGGGATGCCTTCGTGCTCACGGACGACTACTCGGTTATCGAACGCCTGCGGAGCGACTATCCGGAATGGCGGTTCTACACGACCTGCGCTCCCTCGGAGCGGGGCTATTACCACGAGGAATACCAGAAGCTGGACGCCCAGGCGAAGGCCGCGCAGCTCCTCAACCTCTTCGCGGCGATGGACCTCCTTGCGGAGAGCGAGCTCTTCGCGGGGACCTTCAGCTCTAACCCGGGGATGAACATGGGCATGCGCATGGCCGAGGGCCGGGCCTTCGGGATAGACTACCCCTCCTGGAAGATCATGTGGTAAGAAGGATGGATGATGCGGATATTCGTGATTAGCCTGCCGGGGGCAGCCGACCGGCGTACCTTTATATCGGAGCAGCTCGGGAAGGTTGGCCTGGACTTCGAGTTCGTTGATGCCATTTGGGGCAAGGACCACTACGACGATCGAAGGAAGTACGACAAGGACAAAGCCCTCAGGATCGAGCTGCGGAACATGACGCCCGGCGAGGTGGGCTGCGCCTTGAGCCACCAGAAGATCTACTCCCTGATCGAGGAGCTGGGCTTGCCCTATGCCCTCGTGATGGAAGATGACGCGGTGGTCTCGCCCGACCTTCCGGAGGTCCTTGCGGCTCTGGAGGCAAGGATCCAGCCGAACGACCTCATCCAGCTCGAGCGCTGCGACGTGTACTCGAAGAAAGGCATTGAGCCGCTCGTGGGCAGATACCGCCTTGCCACGCCCACCATGGTGAAGTACGGCTCGATGTGCCAGTCCGCCGGCTACGTGATCACGCGCGAGGCGGCCGCCAAGATCTCCTCCATTAACAACCCGGTCTATGTCCCCGCGGATTCATGGGGGCAATACGTCGGCATCGTGAACTTCCGGGGGGTGATCCCCACCCTTACGCTGATCAAGCAGGATGTCTCGTTTGAGTGCACGACCCAGGACTATCAGCGGTCGGAATTCACCCCGAGTACGCGCTTGAGTCTCCTTATCTATGCCTTCAAGACGAGGAGCTGGCTGGGGCGGCGCCTTGTCAGGCTGGCCAAGATGATCCTCAGGAGAGGCTCGTGAAGGTTGTCCGGATCAACGGAGGCCTGGGCAATCAGATGTTCCAGTACGCCTTTGCCCGGCGCCTCGAGTCCGTTCATCCTGGCGAGGTGGGCCTGGACATCTCATCCTATGGGATCGACCCCGCGCACAACGGCTATGAGCTTGCGAGGCTGTTCGAGATCGGCATCCCCGAGGCGCCCTTGCAGGTTACAAGAAGCCTGTCGACCTCTCCGGACGGCATCCTCAATCGACTCAGGCGGAAGTACCTCACGAAACGAAGCCACGTGATCGACCGGCAGTTCCGCTACCAGCCAGAAATCCTTTCATCGCCAGGAGACTGCTACTTCGACGGCTACTGGCAAAGCGAGAAGTACTTCGCTCCGCTGGAGGCCGAGATCCGCCGCGACTTCAGCTTCCGCCTCCCTTTGGCCTCGCGGAACCTGGAAGTGCTTGCGATGCTACCCCGGCCCATCGCCAGCGTCCATGTGCGACGGGGTGACTTCCTCAAGTACCCCAATCTGGCCATCTGCACTCCAGCGTATTACGAAAAGGCGGTGACCGCCGCGGCGGCCGATGGGGCCAAGTCCATCCTGGTCTTTTCCGACGACATTGAATACTGCCGGACCGAGATCAAGCTCGGTTCACTTCCGATGCGCTACGTCGACTGGAACCGCGGCGACGAGAGCTGGCAGGACATGGCGATGATGTCCGGCTGTGACATCCATGTCATCGCGAACTCCTCTTTCAGCTGGTGGGGCGCCTGGCTTGATGCCAAGCCGGGGAAGCGGGTCATCGCCCCGAAGCCGTGGAACCGGCGGGAGCTCCAGGACAGCGACCCCTACTACGCCTACACCTTCGAGGACATTGTGCCCGATTCCTGGGAGAGGGTGCCGGCATGAGCGATGAGCCCCTCGTCTCTGTCCTCATGGGCGCCTACAACTGCGCCTCTACCCTCGGCGCCAGCATCGAGTCGATCCTGGCCCAGGATTACGGCAACCTCGAGGTCATCATCTGCGATGATGGCTCTTCGGACTCCACCGCGGAGCTGCTTTCCGGCTGGGCTGCGAAGGATGCACGGATAGTCCACCTGCGAAACGAGACCAATCTTGGCCTTTCCAGCACGCTGAATCGCTGCATGGAGGCCGCCAGGGGCGACTACCTCGCGAGGATGGACGGTGACGATCTTTCGAAACCGGATCGGATTGGCAAGCAGGTACGCTTCCTTGAGTCGCATCCGGAATACGCCCTCTGCGGTTCCTCGATCGAGCTCTTCGACTCGGCCGGTGTCTGGGGCAGGCTCGATTACCCCGAGGTGGTGACCGCCGCTTCCTTCCTGCTCAGGAGCCCCTTCGCGCATCCCACGGTGCTGTTCAGGGCGGCGGCGCTGAGGGCGGCCGGAGGATACGACTCGAGCCCGGAGATAGGCCGATCCGAAGACTATGACCTTTTCATGCGGCTCCATGCGGCCGGGGCCCGGGGCTACAACCTTCAGGAATACCTCCTCTCGTACCGGGAGGAGCTCGGCTCCTTCCGGCGCCGCAAATACCGCTATGCCCTCACCGAGGCCCGGGTACGCTGGCGTGGCTTCCGGCGGCTCGGGCTTCTGCCACGGGGCCTGCCCTTTGTCGTCAAACCCCTCCTCGTGGGCCTTATTCCGCGGGGGGCCTACACCCGGATACGGAAGGCGGTCTTCAAGTGAGCGACGCCCGCTATCCCTTCCCGGATGACCGCCTCTCCGCGGACAAGCCCTTGCGCCAGGCTCAACTCGTGATGCTCAGGCTGCTGCGGGTCTTTGACGCGGTCTGCGCCAGGCACGGCCTCCGCTACTGGCTCGACGCAGGGACCCTCCTTGGCGCGGCCCGCCATGGCGGGTTCATTCCTTGGGATGATGATGTCGATGTCATGATGCCCGCGGAGGACTACAAGCGGCTCCTTGCCGTGGCCGAGGCCGAGCTACCATTCGACATATTCTTCCAGACGCGCAAGACCGATCCCGAGCATGACATCACCTGGGCGAAATTCCGCGATCGCTTCAGCTACATGGACGACCCCGGCGGGCCGTATCCGTATTGCCAAGGCATTCCAATCGACATCTTCCCCGCCTACCTGCAGACACGGAGGCAGTTCAGGCTGCGCTCGCTCTTCGGCGTGATCGAGCCTTTCTGCAACCCTCCGGACCGGACCTCGCCCCGGTACTCCCTGAAGCACAACCTGTTCAACATCGCGAACGGCCTCGGGCAGCGAGCCTTCCTCCTGCTCATGAAGATCGCGCCCCTCAAGAGGGCCTTCCTGCGCTGGGGTGACAAGGGCGAGCGGGGCTGGTGCTATGACCCCGAGAGGCCATGGTTCCAGTTCTTCCCCGAGGATTGCGTCTTCCCCCTCTCCATGATCCGCTTCGAGGGTATCGAGTTCTCCTGCCCCCACGATGTCGAGCGTTACCTGACGATCTACTTCGGTGACTGGCGTACGCCGCCGCCCGAATCCAGGCGGTCGGTGCATGGGGTGGGCGCCATCCACATCACCGACGCGGGACCCGCGCCGAGCCGGGCTTCGCTCGACTGGAAGGACTACCATTGATCATGCTGCCGCCCGACAACCGCCTTGAGGGCGACACGCCCCTCAGGCAGGCCCAGCTTGTCATGCTCCGCCTCCTCAAGGCGTTCCACGCGATATGCGAGGACCATGGCTTCCGCTACTGGCTGGATGCCGGCACCCTCCTTGGAGCGGTCAGGCATGGTGGCTTCATCCCCTGGGATGACGATGTCGACGTCCTCATGCCGAGGGAGGACTACCTTCGGTTCTGCGCCATCGCCGCCGCGGAGTTGCCTCCCGACATGTTCTTCCAGACCCCCGAGAGCGATCCTGGCTTCAGCTGCCCCTGGGTAAAGATCCGCGACCGCTACAGCCACATGGACGAGGCCACGGGGCCCTACCCCTACTCGCAGGCCATCTTCATCGACATCTTCCCCGCGGTAATGGAGACGGAGGCCGAGCATCGGCTGAGGAACTTCTACTCCCTCCTCCCGCCGCTCTCGAAGCGTCCCGATCCCCTTTCCAGCAGCCTGGCGCTGAAGAGCAACCTGAAGCGGCTGGCCTTCGGCTCGCTGCAGTGGGCCTTCCTGGCGGCAATGCAGGTGCCGCCCCTGTGCGCCGCCTTCCACAAGCGGGTAGGAGCGGGAGAGCGGCAGTGGGCCTACGAGCCGCCCATTCGCTGGACGAACCGATTCCCGGACAGCGTTGTCTTTCCTCTGGCGAAGATCCATTTCGAGGATGCCGAATTCTGGGGGCCAGCCGATCCACATCACTACCTCTCGGACTATTTCGGGAATTACCTGGAACTCCCGCCCCCGGAAAAACGTTGCAGCGAGCACGCGATAGACGCGATATTCCCGATAGGGCCGAACCCGCACTGGAGCGGGATGGCGTGGGAAGACCGATAGGTATTCCGTGAAGCGACAAACCAATACCATAGGACCGTGACCACAATGATGTTAGTAACCGCTGCCGACAAGAGCCATTTCAGGTCATTACTGCAGTTCTTGGCGAGTGTTCGGAGATTCGAGCCGTCCATGCACACTCGAATATACGACTTAGGATTCCATCCATCGCAATCCGCAAGGCTCTCAAAGCGCTATCCGAAAGTCGAATTGAGGAAATTCGACTTTGCGGCCTATCCGAGTCACTTCAATATCAAGATCAATGCCGGAGAATACGCTTGGAAGCCGGCGATCGTTTGGGAATGCCTGAGTGATACAGGTTCTCCCGTATGTTGGATGGACTCGGGTAACGTTCTTATTGGCGGCCTTGATGGGATCAGGAATGAGCTGCGAGCCAACGGTTTTTACTCCCCCTATTCGCCGGGCACGGTGTCAGAGTGGACCCATCCGGGAATGCTCGCTTATTTCGGGCTGGAGGAATCTTGGCGAAAGAGCGCGCCTAATCTTAATGGCGCATGCATCGCATTCGATCCTGCTTCCAGCAAGGCCCTGAACCTCGCGCGAAGCTGGAAGGACGGTGCACTCGACAAGAATTGCATTGCACCGCAGGGCTCAAGTCGTAGCAACCATCGTCAAGACCAGGCCTTGCTCACGGTGCTGGCATATATGTCGGACATGGTCGATGCGGGGGATAGACGCTATTTAGGCTATAAAATACATCAAGATGTGGAGCACCATTCCTTGCGTGCGATGGCTCGATCTATGAAAAGACTGATACACTATCATGCGGCACGAATTCGATGAAATCGTGGTCGGGGTATTCACCTCGGCCCTGCATTTGCGCGAACGGGCTTTGTCCGTTCAAGAAACATGGCTGCGCCAGTTCCAACACGGCTACTTGATCGGCGGCTGGCATGAGGATCCTAAGCTCCGGATGATCGCACTCGGGAAAGATGTAGGCGAGGATTACAGATCCGCCCATCGCAAGCAATTCCTCGGGCTTATCGAGCTTCGACGTCGCCACCCATCGGCGAAATGGTTCTATATGACCGGATGTGATGCGTTTGTTTTCCCGGCTAACCTTTGCCACCTGCTATCCCAATTCGACGCATCTAAGCAATGCTTGGTCGGTGGGCATTGCGGCATGGTGACAGTAGAAGGGGTGCCGCTCGTATATCCTGCCGGAGGCCCTGGGTTCGCTCTGTCGGGTACGCTTGTGGATGCCATCTTGCCAGCGATACCGGCATTCATTGAAGAATGGGAAAACTCCTATCCCGATTTGGCTACCGCATGCGATGCCGCATTGGCTTTTCTTGTGAAGAGAGAGTGCGGCGTTTCGGTATCTTTCGAGGAAGGCTTCTATTATGGCCCACCCTATTATTATCCGCATAATACCTATAAAGACGGGGATGGCCGAGACGTAAACCGCGACGTGATCGCCCACCCGATCGCTTTCCACAACCTGAGCATACGGGAAATGTACCTTCTTGAAAGCGGAAGATGGCCAACGAAGCCGGGCCTCGCCGCCAAAACTTATGATTGGGCGGCTAGGATTGCCACTCGCAAGTTCGGTAGCAAGTCCTTAGTGAATCGGCTTTCGCGACTCTTGTTTCAGAGAAGGCAACACTATGGGCGAGGAAACGGAATTTATACGGGAGACGACTGTGAGTGAGAGCGCGAATATCGTACAAGTTCATCTTGGGCGGCAAGTCCCGCAGCATGCATATGACCAGCTTGGACAAACCCGACTTCTGAATCCGACTACTCCCGTATATCTGCTGATGAACGCAAAAACCGAGGTGAATGCCAGCCGCCTGCGGGATCTGAATGTCGTCCCGGTCCTTCTTGAGAAGCTCAAACCGTGCGGGAACCATCGGGCATTCCGTCGCCGGAACCGGCTGAGCAAGAAATCATTGGGCGGTTTCTGGCTATATACTTCGGAGCGTTTCTATGCAATTGAGACATTCTTGACCGCTTGCGGACTCCGGAATGTCGTGCATATGGAAAATGACATAATGCTTTATGCGAATTTGGATGAGCTCATGCCTGCCTTCACCGCATGCTGCCAGCACATTGGTGTCACGATGGATGCGGATTCCCGATGCGTTCCCGGTCTGGTGTTCATCCGGGACCCAGAGTCCCTTGGTGCCATGAATGACCATATAGTCAGGCATGCGCTACGGAAGACGAAGAACGATATGAGGGCGATAGCCCATTTCATGAATCACGCCAGTGAAGGCTCGTGCTCAGCCTTGCCGGTCATACCCCCGGAATACCGGCTAACTTACCCGCTGGTCAATACCGAAGGCGAACGCGGACTAAAGAAATGGTATGACTCGGACTTCGACACGTTCGGCGGAGTATTCGATGCGGCGGCGCTTGGCCAGTTCCTGGGGGGCATAGATCCGAAAATATCCGAAGGCGACACGCGGGGATTCGTCAGTGAGACGGCAGTGTACGATCCCCGCAATATGGGACTGAATTGGCAAGTGCGGGGCGGCCTTCGCTTCCCCCAAGGTCAAGTCATGGACCGGCCTTTCCCGATCTATAATCTCCATATCCACTCCAAGAGGCTCGCGGATTTCTCTTCCTTGGCCAAATCTCCCGGGAGCTGATCCCATGCAGATAGTCAAGGTGATGGGCGGCATGGGGAACCAGATGTTCGCTTATGCCTTCGCATTGAGGTTGCGGCGGCTGGGGCGTCAGGTGAGCCTCGACACGAGTTGGCATGACCGGCACAAGGCGCACAATGGCTGGGAACTGTCCAGGTTGTTCGACCTCGACATCCCTGAATGCGACGCCCAGGCTCGGGACAGGCTTGCTGACCTTTCGGAGGATCTGGCTTCGCGCCTCAGGCGCAAGGTTTTCGGTACCAAGCGCGGCCATGTGGTCGAACAGGGCCCGGGCTATGACCCCCGATTCCTGACGGTGACCGGTGATGCCTACCTCGATGGCTACTGGCAGAGCCCCCTTTATCATGAGGGGGTCCAGGACGAGATTGAGGAAACCTTCGCCTTCCCTGGCGATCTTGAGGCGAGTTCCTTGGAAGCCCTGGATGCTGCCAGGGGGCGTACCTTGATAGGAGTGCATGTGCGAAGAGGCGACTACCTCGACAGCACGGCCCTGGGTGGGGTCTGTGGCGAGGGTTACTACCGGCATGCGATCGAGGCATTGTCCCAGGACGCGAGGGATCCGGTGGTGTTCTTCCTATCCGACGACCTGGATTGGTGCCGCGAGCGATTAGGCCGGGAACATGACTCGGTTTACGTGGATTGGAACAGGGGCATTGAGTCCTGGAGGGATATGCGCCTGATGACGAAGCTCGACCGTCTGGCGATTTCCAACAGCAGCTTCGGTTGGTGGGCGGCGCGGCTGAGTCGCCGCAAGGCGGGTGGCCTGGGCGTGAAGGTGATAGCGCCGGATCGCTGGTATGGCGGGCGTCATCCAGATAATCGGGATATTGCCCTTTTGGGTTGGATCCGTCTTGCTTCCGGAGGAGACTCGTGAGCGCATACACCCGTTCATTCGATGAACTGTTTCCCGACCGACGTCTGACCGGCGATACCGAATTGCGCCAAGGCCAGCTCGTCATGCTGCGGCTGCTCAAGGTACTTGCCGCGGTCTGCGACGAGCTGGGGCTTACCTATTGGATGGACAGCGGCACCCTGCTGGGCGCCGTCCGGCATGAAGGCTTCATCCCCTGGGACGATGATGTGGATGTCGCGATGGCGCGGGAGCAGTACGAAGAGTTCCTGCGCAAGGCGCCCGGGCTGTTGCCCTATGATGTCTACTTGGACACGAGCCTTGAGTTCGCCAAGCTGCGCGACCGCTACAGTGCGCGGATTCCGCTGGAACCGGGTGCGGCCAGGGACAGCATCTATATCGATATCTTCCCGATGAAGCGCTTTCCGGCGATGCGCAAGAAGCTTGCCCGCATTCGCCAGCTTATTCCTCCCTATGGCATACCGAGCGTTCCGAAGGATGCCGCGCCCGCGTACAAGGCCTACAGGATTGCAGTGCGCATGGGGGCGATCTTCCTGCGGGTCACAGGGATCATGTGGGTGATCAACGGGCTCTGTCTGCTGGGCAACAGGCACTACTGGTCATACGATCTGACAAGGACCTGGCATCACCATTTCAATGACGAGTGGATCTTTCCGCTCAGGAAGATGCAGTTTGAAGATGCGGTTTTCTGGGCGCCTGGCAACCCGCATCGCCTGCTGTCGTACCAGTATGGCGACTACATGACCCCACCGCCGGAGCACCTGCGCAACCACCATGGCTTGGGTACGATACTCGTGACCACGCCATGCGACTGGGCCGAGGCTCTGAATTGGAATGAGCGCCTGGACAGAAGGGTAGCTGGTCCGAATGAATCGTAAGCAGATAGCCTTGGTCTGTAATTCTTCGTGGGCCATGGTCAACTTCAGGATGAACATCATGCGGGCTTTGCGCGATGATGGCTGGAGCCTGACTGTCGTGGCTCCCGACGATGGTGGCGCCGAAGAGCTTCGCGGGGAAGGCATTGGATTTGTTCCGTGGGAGGTGGAAGGCCGTGGAACTAATCCGTTTGCGGAGCTGCTGTCGTGGTGGCGGCTCTTTCGGGCGCTTGCCAGGATACGACCCGCACTCTGCCTGAACTATACCATCAAGCCGGCAATCTACGGATCCCTGATCGCGCCACTGCTTGGTATCCGCGCCAAGGCCCTCATTACCGGCTTGGGCTATGCCTTTCTGAGCAGCGGCATACGGAGCGCCCTGGCGAGGGAGCTGTATCGTTTTGCCCTGCGCTTCTCTGTCGAGGTCTGGTTTCTGAACCAGGATGACCGGCAGCTGTTCCTGGATCGGGGCCTCGTGCTGTCCTCACAGGCTCTGGTGCTTCAGGGAGAAGGCGTTGATACCGATCGGTTCGCTCCCTGGACGCAGCGGCCGGCCGATGGCCAGACCGTTTTCCTGATGCTGTCGCGCCTGCTCGATGACAAGGGCGTCCGCGAGTACTTCGGGGCCGCGGCCAGGCTTCGCACCATCTACCCAAAGGCGGTCTTCCGTATTGCTGGCGCGCTGGAAACCGGTGGCAAGGCGGCGGTCTCTGCCGAAGCCGTGCGCGCTCTTGTCGACGACGGAACGATCGAGTATTGTGGCAAGGTTGCCGATGTGCGCATGCTGATTGCGGGTTCCGACTTCGTGGTTCTACCCTCCTACCGGGAGGGTGTGCCACGTTCATTGCTCGAGGCCGCGAGCATGGGCATTCCGCTGGTGGCCACCGATGTAGCCGGGTGCCGCGAAATTGTCGTCGATGGAGTAAATGGATTCATGGCCGAAGCGCGCAGTGTAGATTCATTGGTCGCCGCGATGACGAAAGCGCTCAGTCTGGAGCCTGCCATGGCCAGGTCCATGGGTGCGCGTGGCCGGGAGCTGGTACTGTCCCGGTTCGGCGATGACGCGGTCATCGAGGTATATAAAAAGTGCATAGCCGTCGAACCTTGATGGTTTGACCGGGGGTAGCCCATGTCGTTTCTCTTTTCGTCTTTGCTGGCGTTCTTGCTGTCCGTGACAATCCTTCCGGCCGTGTTGCAGCTAGCGCGAGCCAAAGGCTGGTATGACAGCACGGGAGGCCGCAAGATACACAATGGCAACATACCGCGTCTGGGCGGCGTGGCCATCGCGTGGGGCTTCTTCCTGTCTACCATCATGGTCTACGCGGTCTATCGGCC
>MTLC01002434.1_pt1 | contig 39801 bp, 32 predicted proteins | sample 1982451 | NCBI WGS metagenome assembly MTLC01 (sample SAMN05710165, study PRJNA340218) | biofilm metagenome | isolation source: sample SPH anode biofilm adapted to +100 mV | place: USA | collected 2012-02-03 | reverse complement strand
TAGGGAGAGGATAGGGAGAGGCATAAGAGGAGAACAGGAGGGGAACAGGAGTTGACCTTGTGGATACAGTGGTTTCGACTTCGCTCAACCACCTCCACCGCTGCCTGAGCGGAGTCGACGGCAAAGAGGCGGAGAGGCGGAGAAGTTTCAAGATTAAGTCATTGATCAGTACCTTAAGTCTTTGTCATGTATTTAGTACCAAAAACCTCTTCTTTTACCAGATTATTTGATGAAGTGTTTGGCCTTTTATTTAGAGTGTCCCTGTGTCGAAGTCAGGAGTCCTGCACTTGAGATTTGGTTACTGAGAATGTCTTGTTATTTCTGATCTGTATTATTGATAAGAAAACTAACATGCTTGATCTTTTTCCTGTTGTATGTATAGGTAATATGAATAAAGCCATCCTCGCTTTGAATTATTGCGGGATAACTAAATTCCCCGGTAGGTTCATTCTCTAACTCCATAAGAACTTGCCAATTAAACCCATCAGCCGACCAGTAGAGGTTTAATTTGTTTCTACCAACTTCCCATGATTCACCCTTTTTCATGGGGTTGTTTACTAATAGAAATAGACCCGATTGTGTTCTGGTCGCATCAATTCCGGAATTGGGATGTGTTACATCAGTTGGCGTAATCTCAGACCATGTTAGCCCTTCATCATGAGACCAACTCTGCATAATGACGTTTTGATTACTTCTTAATAAGGCCTGTATTTTACCATCAGGATGGACTAAAAGTGTTGGTTGAATGACTTTAATCTTGCTATCTGAAGGGATTTCAATTCTGGTCCATGTTCTGCCGTTATCGGTTGATCTCTCTATATGGGACTTCCATATTCCGGTGAAAGATTCTGTACTTGATGGACTCAGAACTACTCCTGATTTTAGTTTAATAGGCTTATTTCTTATAGGGCCAAGGATACCCTCGGGTAGTCTTTGTTCTACTGACCAGGTTTTCCCTTGATCAATGGAGTATTTAAAAAGACCCCACCATGCGGTAGGATTTGGGCCAACTTTGTAAAACAGAAACAAGCTATCTCCCGCATTGAAAAGAACAGGGTTCCATGTAGGATATGATAGGGTATCATTAATCAGTCCATCGGCTACTTTACAAGGGGTTGTCCATTGCTGCCCTATTCTGCGTGAGATGTAGATAGAAACGTCAGGACTTCTTTCATATTTGCCACCAAAGAAAGCTACCACTAGACCCTCTTTGGTCTCGACGATTGAGGAGGCATGACATGAGGGGAATGAGGCCGAATCAAATATGAATTCTTGTGATAGGGATTTTATCTGAGGCTTTACTCCTTCTTTTTGTGAAAAGCAAAAACTCTCTGATAACACAATTATTAAAAAAAGGGCGAGGAGGAGAGAAGTTTTTTTCATAGTGGATTGCTAGCAGGATGTGTTTTATGTGGTTTTTTGAGCATAATCAGAGTCACTATTAATTCTAGCATTGATTCGCCAAAGAATAGAAGGAGTAATTATTTCAAATGTACTCAATGTAATAATACTCGCTTAAGAATGTGAGGAACTGACAATGAATCGTGATAGTTGAATTGTTGATTGAATCATTTAGTTGATTAAAACAAAACTACCAACTTAGCTATTGATTAAATCAAATAGGCTAAGTTGGTAGCTAAGATAGGACTAAAGCACTTGGTATTGAAAATACTTACAAGTTCTCTTTTATCTTTTTAAATAGACTCTGCCAAAGAGCTATTTCACCTGCTTGACCGTCAATAACCCAAACTTTTCTGTCGGAGATGTCCAAATTACCATGGAAAACACGAGGTTGAAGTGTGACCTTATAATTATCTTCCGAGATCTTTGTTACTTTTACAGTGTATTGTCTATAGAGGCCAACAGCATAACCTGCCCCATTTCCTGTTGCTCCGACCATTTTTTGTTTTGTGTTGATAGTGCCTTTATCCATATTTACATTGGCAATATCATACCCTTCCGTTTCTAGGACACTAGAAATGGAGTTCATTAGCTTTTCATAGTTTGCATTGAAAACTTTTGTGCCATGTTGTATAACAATATCATCCTCCAGAAATCTTGAAGCAACACAAGAGGTTAGGAGGCCTCCTACAAGTAAAAACAGAATGTACTTTTTCATAGTTTAGGGTTGATTTAATTGTTGTGTTTAAAGAAAGATATTTTAAAACTCAAAAGAACTCATACAATTTTATGCAATACGAACAAAGTAGTCAGAAATGCTTTTAGATGCTCAACTTTCATTTTTGATTTGTTCAAACATTATTTAAGGCTATAGTTAAACAGTTAATTACCGTTTAAACTAATATTATTCGAGTTTTTGTCCGATAATTTCAATTTTGTTTTCATCCATATTATACTGATAATACTGCTTAGTTGCAGTACAGAAAACAGTAAATGTTTTCATTCCACATCCTGGGGCATATAGTCTAAAAGTGCAGATATCGGTAGCTGGGATGTATGGAGTAGTTGGTAAATGTGAATGAACAGAGGCGAATACCTTTTGTGATTCTGTGGTTTGAGTTTTAATGGGGATCATTGTAGAATGGAGTTTTTTCCAACTTATGATTTTACCTGTTGAATCTGCAATGAATAGATAGTCTTTGCCAAATGGAATGACTCCCGATTGTGTAGTTCCCATAATAATATATAATCTGAAGAATTGACCATCTTTGATTAGTACAAAATTAGGGCTATAATCTAATGGTATTGTAACATCTAATTTATCATTATAGAGTTGCTCTAAAATTGAGAATTTAACACTTTGAAGTTCTTTTTCTGAGGAGGTAAGAGCAGATGATTTATAGGATGAGATAACAGGATTCTTTAGATCTCCAGAGACATAAGTAAATCGGGCAACACTTTCATCCATATTTTGGTTTAGGTGGGTAATTGTAATGGAGTCACTTGAGAGAGTAACGACGTATCCACCATAGTTTGTCATATCGAATTTTTTAGCCATTAAGAGATCTGAAGATTCCCAGGCTACTTTTTCATGTTTGTACATTAGATCAGCCTCTTTAACAATTGAATCTAATATAAATTGGATTCGCTCATTTTGAGAGAATGCGTTGTTAAAGGTTAAAACTAAAAGAAAAAGGATTATTGACTGTCTCATTTTTAATAGGTTTTAGATTTGGTTGATAAAACTCTTAATATCAATATAAACTGAGTGTAAATGTATTCATTTTTTAAAATGAATGATGAAATAGTCAAGCAAAATATTCCAACCGCTGTATAGTTGTATGTTCAGTAGATAAGGTTTACCAGAGGAGTGTTATTTCTTTTAATTAGATACTCTATCTGTCGGTTTGATGTTACGTATATTTCAATACTGTTCCTTTCCATGCAGTATTTGGAAAGACTCCTCATGAGATTATTGACCAATAGAAATTAACCCGAATGAGTTTTGGTTGCATCAATTCCGGCATTGGGATGTGTCACATCTGTTGACGTAATCTGATACCTTTAGCAATTGATTTCTCTATGTGATCCTTCCATATTTCGGTAGGGGATTTAGTGCGTGATGGACTCAGATTTATTATTAATCAGTCTATCGCAACTTTACAAGGTATTGTCCATTGCTTCCCGATTCTGCGTGTGGTGTAAATAGAAACGTCAGGTCTTTTTCATATAATCAAGATTGCAGATATCGTTTAAAAGTCTTTTAGATTGACTTTTGTAGAGAAAGTTAAAATAGATTGAATGACAAGGCTACTCCATTCGATTTACAGAAAACAGAATTGTATTTCTTAAGATCTTGAAAAGAGAAATGAGGAGATGATAATCAGATAAGCGATTGGATAAATGACCTTAAGGAATACTATTGAGTTAACCCTCCTCACAAAATGGTTAAAATGAGATATTGTTCTTATCGTTGCCCAGTTAGGACTCTTTTTATATCACCTTTTTCTGTAATCAATAAAATGAACAGATATGGTGCTAGGAAAACGATTCCTAAGATAGCGGCAAAGGTTGCAATAACAATAGATTTCCAGCTAAAGTGGTTACGCCACATAATCCAGGTGGCTGATAACACTAAATAGCAACTAAAATCCAATACAAATTGGCCGTTCCAATTTAAAGCTGTAATATTATCCAATGCTACCTTTATAAAGTTCCAATCTGAGTTCATGCCTACATATACTGTGTATACTAGTATTGATAACGTTTGAATGGAAAGTAATGCTTTAAGTGCAATTCGTTTTTTCATAGAGTTTTTTTATTATTTAATGGCTTTTCTCCATAAAGGACCTACCGCAATGGTCAAGACAAGGACATTTATAAAGACATTAGAGATGTTGTAAGATGCTATTGAACCTAGGCTGTCCAACAGAAACCATGCGATTAGGCCAGAGATAACAGATACTCTTACACCTTCAGGGGCTTTATCATATACTTCTTTTTGTAAATACCAGATACAAACGCCCCAACCAATAAGGAAGCCTCCGGTGAGAGCTGATAAAAAACGTGTTGAGGCAGCTTGGTAGTTTTGAATACCGTCAATAGGCCAACTTAAGACATCAAGAGTCAGTGCAGCAGGCTTAGATGTTGAAATCATTGAGCCTAAAAAGAAAATTGGCCCAAAAGAACCTATTATAATAGCAGTTACCTTCAACCAAAGTTTATGAAATTTATGTGTTCTCATCTATCTTATTTGTGTTATTAGGGCACAAATGTAAGTTGATAGATGAGCCTATTTTAGTCGCTACCGTACAATGCGGATTAGGTAAAATTGTTTGCAATGCTCTTTAGATTGGCAAAATACTTGGAAAGCCAAGTGTAGTTCATATTGTCATTATTGATTTGGAGAAAGAAGTTCTCAAGAGCTAAAGAAAAAAGAGAATTAATCTGCTTTTGTGAAAGACTAAGATTTAAGTCTTTCACCCATAAAAGTATAAAAGCGTTTCCAATAATGGTGTTTGATTGTTGCAGTGCTTCAGCATAAGATCTGTTGTTCTGGTGGATTCTCAGTTGTCTATTAAAAAGAAGGTCAATACGATGATCAATTAATATATTGATTAGATCAGGATCTATATTCTGTGCCAGACTCTCTTTTTTCCCAATTATTTCAGATTGTTTTATATGATATTTTAGTAGCAAATCAATGAATATTTCTAAATCTGCAAAATGATGATAAAACGATGATTTACTTATTCCTACTTTTTTAGAGAGTTGTTCAATTTTGAGCCCATTCATTCCACTAAGGGCAAAAGCTTCGTATCCGGCTTTAATCCAAACATCTTGGTTATAGATTATCATTCTATTTTTCTTAATCAGGTTAATGCGAAGAATCTGTAAAATCAAGTCTAGAATCCTGACTAAGTTACTTTAAATTAGAGTTAGTCTTATGATGAGAGGTCTTTTTAAGATTAAGTTTATTAACTAGCTCTTAGAGGCTAGAGTTACTATTGAAATGTACATTGCTTAAGTGAGGCAGATTGATGTTATTTAAACTCGGGCTAAATAGTGTTCTCGGTATTGTCAGTTTTACGAATCAGATAATTTTGTAGTCAAATCAAATGAACCAACAATAATTTTAACAACCAGCTTTACACCCTATGCACCGAATAGAAAAACACCCCATTCTGGAGGTACCAGTAGTCGATGAAGTTACATTCACCTTTAACGGAAAAGAAGTCAGAGGACAAAAAGGATTTACCATTGCCGCAGCCTTACATCAGGCGGGTTATCCAGTCCATAGCCACAGTCTGCAGAATCGAGAGCGAAGTCTTGAATGTGGTATTGGCAAGTGTGGCGCCTGTGAAATGTTAGTTGACGGACAGATAAAGAGGATATGTATCACTAAAGTTGATCAGGTAAACACAGTCTCTGAGATACCAAAAGAATATAACCCGGGTGTTATTGATTATCAAAAGCAAGAGGCGGTAAATGTCTATAAGACGCCTGTTGCCATTATTGGTGCTGGCCCTGCCGGACTGGCCGTTCGGGAGTTCTTAAACCAGAATAATATTCACAATATAGTCATTGATAATAATGATAAGATAGGTGGTCAATTTCTGATGCAGACTCACCAGTTTTTCTTCTTTGAAAAGGAGAAGAAGTTTGGTGGAATGCGTGGTTTTGATATTGCAACCACCCTTGCCGGTGATGACGCAGATGGTATTTTCCTTAACTCTACTGTTTGGGATATCCTGGAAGGTAAAAGAATTGCTGTAAAGAACATTAAGACTGATGAGGTCTATTATGTTGATGCAGATTACATGGTGGTTGCAACAGGCGCTGTGCCATTTATGCCAACATTTGAGAATGATGATGTACCTGGTGTTTACACCGCTGCTGTTGTCCAAAAGATGATGAATAGCGAGTTTACTCTTCTGGGTAAGAATGTTCTTACTGTTGGAGCAGGGAATATCGGATATCTTACCTCATATCAATTGATGCAGGCAGGTGCCAATGTAAAAGCCATTATTGAGGCTCAACCCTTCGAGGGAGGCTTTCCGGTACAGGCTAATCGTGTAAGAAGGTTAGGCATACCTGTTTTGTTATCGCACATTCTTGTTAAGGCTATTCCAAATGCTGATCATACCGGTATTATAGGTGCTGTCGTTGCTCAATGCGAGAATTTTAAAGCTATACCGGGAACAGAGACTGTTATTGATGGCATAGATGCTATTAATATTTGTACAGGATTGGTTCCGGATGATCAATTATTACTGAAGGGTAATGAGATCTTTGGTCGCAATTGTTTTGGTGCCGGTGATGCTATCCGAATTGGAGAGGGAACCAGCGCAGTATTAAGAGGTCGTCAGGTTGCTTTCGAGATACTTATGGATATGGGTCTAAAGGTAAAATATGATGATTATCTTGCAATTAGTAAAGAGTATATCGATTCCCAACAGCATCCTATCAGAGTTCTTGAGAAACCTTTCCTCCCTTCAAAAGAGAGAATGGAGGCAAAAGGATTTGTTCAGATTGACTGTCTATATGGCTTTGCTTGTAACCCATGTGAGTTTGCTTGTCCTCATGGTGCTATAACTAAGACCTCAACGAATACCACTCCGCAGATCGATTTTGAAAAGTGTATTGGTTGTATGGATTGTGTTTACCAGTGTCCCGGATTGGCTATTTTTGGTTACAACCTGAAAAAGGACTGGTATTTCTTACCTGTCGAATATGAGGTAGCAGAAGGCATTGAAGTATTTCTGGTTGATAACAGTGGAAAGAAGCTGGGTGAGGGCTTAGTCGAGAAGATCTTAAAGAAGCCAAATAAGACCAATGTGGCACGTGTCAGATCATTGAATATACATGGTGAGGAGATGACCAAGGTAAGGGGTTTTATTGCGAAAGATCGCTATCCTGAGCCTTTTGAGATGCTTCCTGCTGATGCAGAGATTAAGTCAGAGACTTATGTTTGCCATTGTGATGATGTCAAAGTTGAAGAGATCTTGCAAATCGTAGGTGATCGTAAGTTTATTTCTGTTGATGAGATTAAACATACCACTCGTCTGGGTATGGGTGCTTGTCGTGGTAAACGGTGTATTCCACGACTGAAGCAGATGATCCGTAATTATGGAATCCAGATAGTTGGAGAGGCAACACCTCGTGGACCGCTCTCAAATCAACTATCCATGGGAGAACTCTATCCTCGTCCTGTTCATGAGAATGTTATTGCACCCAATAAAAAAGGACTAACTACCAAGGAGAAAACCAATGTAATTATAGCAGGTGGTGGCATAGGCGGTAGCGCCCTGTTCCGTTATTTCAGTGAAGCAGGATTGAATCCTGTGTTAATTAACTTCGGAAGAGGAGCCTCATGGCGGAATATAGCAGGCGGTCGTCCCAATTTCTCATTGCCAGAGCTGAGCGATATTGCCGTTAAAAACCTTGAGATATTTAAGGACCTTCATAGTCTTAGAAATATTGACTTTAGACCAATTGATTATGTCACATTTGCTCATAACGAGCAGGTTTATAGTGCGCTTAAAACCTCTATGGCCTGGAGTGATGCTGAGATGATCGAGCCAAAGGATTTCAAGAAAAGAGTTAGCCCCTATTTCAATCCCCAATTAGACACATATCAGGCTGCTCTGATTACTCATAACTGTTGGCAAGCCACGCCAGGTAGAGTAATTGACCTTATTAGACAAATTGGTATCCAAAATGGTGGTCGCATAGAAGAGGATTGCCAATTAATCGACGTAAAGCGTGATGGCGAGGGCTATTCAGTTCTTGTCCTAACTCATGAGAAGAAATATATTGAGTTCTATACCGATCATTTTGTTAACTCTTTGGGACCAGAAGGTGACAAATTTGCTCGCATGTTAGGCATTCAAACAGGACAATATCCTGTTAAACATCAGGCGTTTATTACTCGTCGTTTGCCTATGCTAGGTGTTAATGGTGTGCCATTGCCCATGCTTATTGACAGGCGTAATTACAAGGGATTTGTTGCTGTCTATGGCCAGCAATTAGGAGAGACCGGCCAGGTTATTGGATGTGCCTCTCCGGCAGTTGATCCTGCTGAAACAGCAAAAAATCTGAAGATTAACTCTAAAGAGTTTCTTGAGATTGTATCTGAGGTATTTGTGGATTGGCTACCAGAGCTTTCAAGTGTTGGCTTCCAGGCTATATGGGCTGGTTACTATGTTGAGCCGCGCATGTTAATCGATCCTTCGGTTGGGTTATTTACCGGTATGCGAGGACAGGGCTTTATGTTAGGTCAGTATTTAGCTAAGATGTATGTAGACAGTTACCTCGGGAAAGAGGTTCCGGAATATTTCAGTCGTTTGGCTGTGACTGGCGATGGCCTGCTAGAGAAAGCTTTCAAATAGCCTATAGCTAGATTCTAAGAGTTGTTTTTTGACTCTATATAAACAGGAGGGGCGGTTGTCTCTCCTGTTTTATTTTCATCAAGGTTTATCGGAATGATAAAATAGTGATAATCTGAGTATTTTGTATGATGTATGAATATCAGACGTCTTCATTTTTTTACATGAAAAATGTGTTAAATTTGCCTTAAACTAAGCATACTAAATTATAGAGCTATGTCTGATTGGATAGAAGATGCTGAGCTTGGGAAGAACCCGGATAGTGATAGAGAGTCATACCATGAGTCGATTGAACAGAAGAAGATAGATGTTCAAAAGAATGTAGATAAGATTGGTAACTTGTATGATGATTTTACAAGTAAGATATTACAATTAGCCCTAAGGGTTAATAAATTGCCTGAAGGCCATCGACCACCTATTGGTGATATCTCTTGTTCAAATAAGAAGTCGCATCTCAATAATCATCTTTTCGTTTGTACTTCGGGTCGTCGAATTCTAGAGAAGGAATCCGGGGGGTTATTTGGATTATTATCAAAGGTGACTCGATACAAACAGGTAAGGGTTATCTTTTTATCAATTTCGAGAAAAGAGGGTTATATAGACATTGAGTATAAAGACTATATGTTGAGAAAGAGGCGACTTTCATCGACTTATGGAGATGGTGAAGGGAAACAGACAAACCTGCATGAGTTATTCCATATTCCGATAGAGCGATTGAATGATCAGGCCGTAAGGAATGTGATTGATTGGCTGGCTCATAAAGGAGTGGGCGACAATTTACCTTTGGTATAAGGTTATAACCAATTTTGCCGTCGGAAGAATATCATAAAGATTGCTATTACTGCCACCATCATTCCAATTAGCATTGGAAAGGCTAATTGACTATGTTCTAAAGGAAGAGGGACATTCATTCCGTAAAGACCTGTAATAAAGGTTAGGGGAAGAATGATTGATGATATAATAGTAAGAGCTTTAATAATTTCGTTTGTGCGGTTAGTCTGCAGCGAGTCAAAGGTCTTGGAATAACCCTCAATTAATTCTGAGTAATCTTCTATTAAGTCCCACATCTTTTGTATGTAGTCCAGAATATTACTCCAATACTCTTCCATGCTTTCAGCAAATCCATCAATCTCTCCTGTCTCAAATTTGTTAAAGACGGGGAGTTGAGGTTTGAAGATGGTGTTAAGCAGGATAATATTTTTTCGGGTAATACTAATTCTTTCGATGGTTCGGATTGCTCTGCGTTCGAAGAGGTCTCGTCCTGCGCTATCAACATTGTCTCCAATTCGTCGAATCAGGACATAGGTCTCCTTCATCAGTTGTTCAAGAATATGGTAAAGCAAGGCATCGGAGGTGGCAATTTCAAGTTCCTCTTTTCGCTCAATTCTTGCTTTGGTAGTTCTGAACAATTCACTAACAACCCAGTGAGATTTCCCAAGAGTTATGATATAGTTTTTACCCCAAAAGATTTTTTCTTCACGGGTTCTAAGGAATGTATTGGTTTTGTCGAAATAAGGGAAATGTAGGATTAGAAAGTAGTAATCATCATAGACGTCAATTTTAGGCCGTTGATTGATCAGACTTCGACAGTCTTCTATATCTAATGGGTGGAAGTGAAAGTTGTCCTTCAAATATTGAAGATCTTCCTCCGAGGGGTTGAGAACATGGTGCCATTTTAGCGTTCCCATTTTAATGGTTTCAATCATAGCCTCGTTGATTTAATGATGTAAATAATGCAGTCTACATTCCGAAGAAAGTTTTAAATTCCCGGCAAAAATAGGGAATCTGGGCTTAATGGGCTTTTCCTGAACCCGATTTTATTACAAAAATGATTGGTAAGCCGGGTAATATGCACTGTTTTAGATTTGTGAATCTTGAATTACAGGCTTTTAAAAAGGTAGTTTATAGGTACAAAAAAAAGGAGGGGTGAAGACTAATGAATCTTTTACTGATTCGGAAACATTCACCCTTCCCTTTTTACCGGGTAATTATCTCAATTTATCTTGTAATAGTGAACTTTTTCATGAGTTTTTTCCCTGTTTTCGGAGTGATTATCTCCATGATATATAGACCCTGAGGAAGTTTTGTGGTGTTTATTGAGGCAGTATTAGAATCAGGATAAACCATTAATGTTGACCATTTGATCCCATCTAAAGAGTAGATAGAGATAGTTGTGGGATCAAGAATCTGGAAGTCGATATTTACCTCAGTGTTACTCGGAGATGGATAAGGATTTGAGAAAAATGAAACGCTCTTTTCATTATCATCAATACCGGTTGTAATATCAGCAGCCAGAACTTTAAAATCGTCAAGATAGAAACCATCATAGTTGTAGGTACTATTTGATTTTAAAACAAAGCGGACATATATTGTCGTATCGAGCCAGGGGGTCAGGCTACATGTCTCTTCAGTCCATTGACTTCTGGTTGAGGTATAAACAGGCTGATTTGGAGCAACATTAGTTCCACCCTCTGTGGTGTAAAGGCCTTTTAACGGAGTCCAGTTACTATTATCAAGACTTACTTGAACCTGAACATAATCGAAAACTCTTTCAAGCTGGTATTTGTGTTTAAATTGAAGTATTGCAGCTCCTTTGTTTTTAAGGTTAATTGGGTTTTTAAGCAGGATGATGTTGTTTTGATTACCGGCGTAATTACCAACTGGGGAGTCAGTAAGAGAGGCAGGTGCTGAGGCATAAACAAATGAATTGGTTCCCCACTTTGTTGAAGTCCAGTTATTCATATTATCGCAGGGGTCGTTAACCAGAGCTTGCAATGGGCCAACGTATCTTTCAATAGTATCTGCATAGGTAATGAAACCATCACTCCATTTTAGGATTAATTTGTAGGTATTACCTGATCCCATTAATGAGTTGAAGGTTATGGCTATAGAATCAGAGATAGATTCTAAAATGGCTGGGTTGATATAGGTCTTTTTAGTTCCGGCATTTACCCGGTTATCGAGTGATTCAAGCCAGACAGTATAAGTACCTGTTTCAGCTTGTCCTAATCTTTTAAATGAGTATTTAATATAGCGGACATCTCCCGCCTCTCCGGACGATTGAACCAGGGGAGTCGTTTGTTTAACTTCAGCAAATCGACCTGAGAGCTGTATAGCCAGGATATTTGAGGGAAGAACCTCCTGGCAAAGAGGGATTATACGATCAGGGATGGGCCAGAAGCCGTCGTTATCAGATCCCATTTCAGGGGTAAATCCGATGATTTTGGGTTTTAGGGCTTGTTCACCATACATCCAGTCAAGAGCATCTCCATTCGTATTATAGAGTAAAGCTCCCGGCTGACCATATTTATAGCCATTGCTCTCGGTCATTCTATATGCATATTGTCTAAATATTGCGCTGTCGGGTGAGCCTTGATCTGTATATGCCCAAGAATAGAGCCAGAAGTTACTATAGCTATGATAATTCAGACAAACGGAGAATTTCTGATCAATGCAAAAGTCTCTCATAATCTGTGTCTCAATTTCACTAAATGCAGAAGCTCCTCTATAGGTATCTGACCAGGTATTTGGAGATGATCCAATATCGTCAAGTCCCCATTTGTATCCATAGTTTCTGTTAAGATCCACACCAAATGTCCCATCACCATTATCAAGCCTGTTCTTGCGCCACATTCCTCCTCCATCTGGATTTGTGAGTTGATTGTAAGCTAATCCGTCAGGGTTAACCACTGGAATGAAATAGAGGCTGGTAGTATCAACCAGTTTTCTTATGAGAGAATCAGTAGCATAGTTTTCTAAAAGGTGATACATAAAGAAAACCATTTGGTGAGGTGTGATTAGTTCGCGTGCGTGATGTAATCCTGTATATAGAACTTTGGGTTCTTGTTCGTCTACTTCAGGATGGTTAGAGATCTTGAGGTAATAGATGTAATTTCCATCGACGGTGGTTTGGTCTGATACCTTTAGTCTTGAAGAGGTGATATTTGGGTATCTGGCATGCATAGAATCGAGTTGAGCCATTGTCTCCTCCATTGTAAGATATCCACCCATTGATCCATATTGAAATCCTTGAGGGATACCTGAGGCTAAGCTCTTCTCATTTGGGGTATTAGCTTTCAATCTTTCACTGAACCATTTGGCAGCATCTTCATGAATAATAGAGTAGTTGATGCCAGCTTTTGTGAGATCAGGTAATCGGGATTGATCAACATAAAGAGTAGCGGTGTTTTGGTCGTTAAGATAGATATCATCAAGTGCTACTCCCAGGGTTGGAAGTTTGTCGTAAACGGTATTAAAATGTTCTATCTTAATTTGAGCCCATTTCTCCGGAGTACTCTGAGCACTCGCAATGGTTGAACTAATAAGAATTAGAAAAAGAGTTTGAAGTAATCTCATAGCAATATTATTAAGGCCATAAAGATAGTTCAAACTTGAATATTTGAATCAAGTAGAAATTGAAGAATTACAACCAGATGAGTTTAGTTAAATAATGGGTTATGGTATTGGGTTAATGTGTCTTCTTCCATTCTAATGTTTCGATGAGATGTGTAATGTCTTTTTGAATAAAATCAATGACAGGAGAAAGGGAGTCATTGTTTGGAACCACATTAAAATAGAGAGCACCGCGTAAGAAGTTTGTGGAGCTATCAGTTACAAAAAATTGAATTGGAGAGGCTGCTCCACTACCTGAGATAGAATAAATTGCACCCCAAACGTTGTGTTCTTCTGAGGCTACAACAGACTCATCTATTGCTGAAGCTTTTGAGATATGACGAGTAAGAAAGACATGGTTATCTTCCAGGTAGGTACCAATGTTTCCATTAACAGCTTTATATGTTAAGAAGAGGGTTGCTTTAAATTTTGGGATATCAATATTGAGCATATAAGGCTGGTCAGATGCCTCTTTTGGAGACGACAATTTAGCATAAGCTGGATACTCAAATTTATAAGGGAAGGTGCTATCAAATGAAACATAGCTCTTTTCGGGTAGCTCAATTCTGATATAGCCTCGAGGTTTAGGGGTGTATGACTCCTCACAACTTGCAGCAACCACAATCAGAATGAGGAGAGAGATTAGAGATTTAAGATTCATCTTTTATATCTTTTTCGTCATGACCAATATTCGTCAGACTGTTTAGTTTAATTGTTTTCTAAAATTCTTTAGAAGAGAGGGGGCTTTAAAGGATTACCTTTTCAACAGGCCATACTTTTAAATGTTTGATTCGTCGATTTTCAATTGCTTCTACTGTAACATTGAAATCCTTAATGATGAGAGCTTCTCCTTTCACGGGGAATCGTCCTAGAATTTCTAAGACTAATCCAGCTAACGTTTCGGCCTCGCCTTTTATTGGGTCGAAAGTGTCTTCGGGGATATTTAAAATTCGACAGAAGTCATTTAGTAGTGTTTTCCCATCAAATAGATGGGTGTGAGCGTCGAGCATTGTATGATAGATACCATCGGTTTCTGTATCAAACTCATCATTTATCTCACCAACAACCTCTTCTATTATATCTTCAAGACTGACAAGGCCAAGCGTTCCCCCATACTCATCCACAACAATTGCAAGGTGATTTTTCTTTTCTCTGAAGTCAGTCAGGAGATCCCCAATGTTTTTATTTTCGGGCACAAAGAAAGGTTTCCGCAAAAGAGTTCTCCAGTCAAAAGAGCTATCGGCTTCCAGATGGGGTAACAGGTCTTTAATATAGAGGATGCCTGATATTTGATCTAATGATCCATCATAGACAGGGATTCGCGAATAACCTGATTCACGAATGAGATGGAGCAGATTGGAAAAGGGTGTGTCTTGTGAAATAGCAGAAATATCTGTTCTTGAGGTCATGACCTCCGAAACCTCAACATCACTTATTCTTACTATTCCTTTAAGAATTCTAAGTTCTTCATCGGTTTGAGGTGTGGGACTGGTAAGGTCAATAGCATCAGTTATATCTGTTACTGAAAGTGATCCGCTGGTTTTTATACTTAGTCTTTTATCTATAAACGAAGATGATTTAGTTAAAAGTAAAATGATGGGATAAAAGATCTTCTTAAGTGTTAGTAATAATCTGAAAGTACTTCTTGCGACCGATAAGCTATTTCGAGAGGCATAGACTTTAGGTAAGATTTCACCAAAAAGTAAAATAAGAGAGGTAAGTACTACTACTTGAATGATAAACGCAAAGAGTGGATCATTTTGGAAATTGAATATTTCGTTAACAGCAAAGCCGGAAATTATTACTATTGCGATGTTTACGAAGTTGTTGCCAACAAGGATAGCTGCAAGAAGTTCTTTAGGTTTGTCAAGCAGAGAAATGATTTTTAAATCAGCTTTTGAGTCACTGTGCTTCAGCTGCTCTAATTGAGTCGGAGATAATCCGAAAAAAGCAATTTCAGATCCGGAGATAAGGGCGGAAAGAAAGAGAAGAAAGGTAATTGTGATTAAATAGAGAGCAATCAACGGGGCATTTTCAGTTGTGATATACAACATTTCGGTGCTGTCCAGAAACCATCTGTAATAATCCATAATTGATGCTGACCTGATTTTTATTGCTGGTCATAGTCTATGACAAATTTACACATTCTAGTGGGTAATTTACCTGTTACTATTCTCTTAGCAGTTTTAATGTAACAGACACCTTTTATGCCATTTATTGAATCGGGAGTGATAAATTGATTGAAAGTAATGTAAAGGTTTATTAAAAGCATAAAAAAAGTCCGAATCAAGTTCGGACTTTGAAATAAAAGAATCGCTGTTTCTGCTGCTAAGTTTGTGAGAGAAAAGCTCTCACTAGTTTCTTATTAAAATGGAAGAGGAGAGTCATTTTGATCAGATCCTGATACAGCCTTTATCTCGGCTGCTTCCTGTGATGATGAATTGTTTTTTCCTAACATGGTCATGTTATCTATAACAATCTCAGTAATATATTTTTTTACGCCATTATCTTCATATGAGCGAGATTTTATTTTCCCTTCCAGATAGACTTGATCTCCTTTATGAAGGTATTGTTCTGCGACCTCAGCCAGGCCTCTCCAAAGAACAATGTTGTGCCAGTCAGTTACCTCCTGACGATTTCCATTTTTGTCTTTATAGACTTCACTGGTGGCAAGTGTAAAGGTTGTTTTTTTCCCAAATTCAAATTGTGTGGTTTCTGGATCCTTTCCAAGCCTTCCTAACAGAATTACTTTGTTTACTCCGGTTGACATAATTTAAGGTATTAGTAAATGAATGATTTTGAATGAATGATGGTTTAAAAATTATCAGCAACTGCTTCAAATGTAATATTATTATTTAGTAAACAAAAATTTTGGAGGCAAAATAATCAAAATACGTAATTAGAATATATATCTCTCTTTAACAGGAGAGTAAAAGCCTTGTTTTTAAATTTTTGTATTAAGATTAATTAACAATACATGATGTTTTATGATATTAGCTGATTAACTTTAGCCGCATTAAGGTGTAAAAAAAAGCCAAATGACTGAACTTTGGCCTGCGATTTATAGTTTAAAGTGCAAATCAAATAGAATCACCATGAAAAATCCCTCTTTTGAGAATACTGAAATAGCCTTTGCCTCACAAGATAACGCCTCGTTAAAACGAGCATATATGTTGTTTAAGGCCTTAAGTAATTCCATGCTTGTTAAGTATGGTAATAAGTCGGCAATGCTGGCATTTAGGCTCAATTTGCCCGTTAAAGCTATAATCAAGTCGACTATATATCGGCAATTTGTAGGTGGAGAATCAATAGAAGAGTGTAGACCTGTTGTTTCAAGGTTGTCAGAAGGCGGTGTCGGAAGTATTCTGGACTATTCGGTGGAAGGTAAAGAGAGTAGGGAAGATATGATTGGTGCATTCAATGAAACTATGAAGAGCTTATTGAATGCTTCTGAAAATAGGGATAAGATACCTTTTGCGGTGTTTAAACCTACGGCATTTATTCCGCATAGTGTTTTAGATCGTATATCAGTCGGCGGTCATCTCTCAGAGGATGATCAAGAGGCTATCGCATTTTTTCGGCTTAAAGTTGAAGAGCTTTGTAAAACGGCGTATGAGAAGGATGTCCCTATATTGATTGATGCTGAAGATAGTTGGTATCAGCCATTTATTGATGATGTTGTAACATCAATGATGTTAAAGTATAATAAGAAGAGGGCGATTGTCTATAACACGCTTCAGATGTACAGGCACGACCGGTTAGCATGGTTAAAGAACTCGTTGATTCATGCCGAGACGTATGATTATTATCCCGGGTATAAGTTTGTTCGCGGTGCTTATATGGAGAAGGAGAGAGAGAGAGCAAGTCGAATGGGCTATTATTCACCTATTCAACCTGACAAAGCCGCTACTGACCGTGATTATAACGATGCGTTATTATTAGCTATTAATCACCTCCATAGGGCTTCAATATTTGCTGGCAGTCATAACGAACAGAGTATGCTGCTTCTTGCCCGATTAATAGATGAAAAAGGGCTACAACGAAACGATTCCCGCATCTGGTTTAGCCAGCTATATGGTATGAGTGACCATATTAGTTTTAATTTGGCAGAGGCGGGGTACAATGTAGCAAAGTATCTCCCTTACGGACCGGTTAAGCATGTTCTCCCCTATTTGGCCAGAAGAGCCGAAGAGAATACTAGCGTTAAAGGTCAAACGGGTCGTGAATTGTCTCTCATAAGTACCGAGCTTAGACGTCGAAAGGGGGCATAGTTCCATATTTAGAGGGACTTAGTTTTGCCACAACTTAAGGAAGGCCTATTAGCTTAATCTAACATTAGTCTAATAGGTCTTTTTATTATCAAAGTATGATTGTTTGCTGATTTTTCTTGTCTTCGATACTTTCATTGTCCATGTTTTATATCATGCTGATGTCTGGCATCTGGCATTTAGCATCTGGCATTTAGCATCTGGCATTTAGCATCTAGCATCTAGCATCTAGCATCTGGCATCTGGCATCTGGCATCTGGCATCTGGCATCTGGCATTTAGCATTTAGCATCTGGCATTTAGCATTTAGCATCTGGCATTTAGCAACTGGCATTTAGCATCTGGCATCTGGCCATCAGCAAGCAGCCGGCAGCTAAATGTTGAATTCTTGAATTTTGAATTCTGTCCATAACCTGCCAGTAGCCAGCGGATAGTAGCTAATCTTTGAATTTTGAATCTCTCCTGCCAGCCAAAATATTTACGGTTCCAATTATCTGATATTCAATATCTCTAAAGCTCCCCTCTTATATCCCTCTTATATCTCTCTTATGTCTCTCTTATGTTCTCTTATGTTTTCTCTTATGCCTCTCTATATCCTCCTGACTTAGTAACTTTCATTTACCATGTTTTATATCATGCTGATGTCTGGCATTTAGCATCCAGCATCTGGCATCTGGCCATCTGGTATCTGGCATCTGGCCATCTGGTATCTGGCATCTGGCCATCTGGCATCTGGCATCTGGCTAGCAGCTAGCAGCTAAGTTTTGAATTCTTGAATCTTGAATTCTGCCCATAACCTGCCAGTAGCCAGCGGATAGTAGCTAATCTTTGAATTTTGAATCTCTCCTGCCAGCCAAAATATTTACGCTTCCAATTATCTGATATTCAATATCTCTAAAGCTCCCCTCTTATATCTCTTTTATATCTCTCTTATGACTCTCTTATATTCTCTTATGTTTCTCTTATATCTTTTCTCTCTCAACTCCCGCTCATGTTCCTATCTACCTAATCTCGACTTCCTCCCGTTCCTCTCCTGTTCCTCTCCTGTTCCTCTCCTGTTCTCCTCTTATGCCTCTCCCTATCCTCTCCCTATCCTCTCTCTATCCTCTCCCTATCCTCTCTCTATCCTCTCCCTATCCTCTCTCTATCCTCTCCCTATAAACTCGTGTAGGATTAGAACAATATAGGTAGAGGATATAGAGGGGATATTGACAGGATATTGAGAGGATGTTGAGGAAATATTGAGATGATGTTGAGGAAATGTTAAGAACAAGAGCGATTAGAGAGCGTGGGAGGATACAAAGGATACAGTGGTTTCGACTACGCTCAACCACCGGGTTGCGGCCTGAGCGGAGGAAGGCCTGTTAGCTTAATCTAACATTAGTTTAATAGGTCTTTTTATTATCATAGTATGAATGTTTGCAGATTTTCTTGTCAGGGAATAATCAAAGTCAAAAAAAGGCCGTTGCTTGCGCAACAGCCTGTCGTAAAAGAGTTGTTCAGAATAAAACGTAAAAAATATCAGAATCGATATCTGACATTAAGTCCTAATCCATCTGCATGGAATCCGGAATAGTTAACTAGTCCGATTACTGGTCGCCAGTCTAGTCCGATTGAAAGCGGGAACTTAAATTTATACTCTAATCCCACTTCACCTACTGCACCAATTCCTATTTCGCTACCTGCAGTTGATAAAGTTGCTCCTACACCCGGATAGAAATAAAGTGATTCGACAACGGGGAACTGCCAGTTATAAAGTCCTGCAAGGGTTAATCCATCATCCCAAAATGAAAGATCAGCATGTATTCTACCCGATCCTATGGGTATCATTCCATCAATAACAAGTGAAGTTCCATAGGTGTCTCCAAAACGAACCCCTAATTCATATCCATTCTTTTGCGCTTTGATTTCCCCTGTTAAAACAAAAAGTGAAGCTAGTAAAATAAAAAGTACTTTTCTCATGGGTCATTGCTTAATGTTAGTGCTTTAGAAATAAATAGAATGTCTGTTTTTTTCTGCTGTTTGATGTAAACAACAGAATCAAAATATAGTTCATTCTCTCTAAATGGCCTTTGATGAAAGCCCCCTCTAATCTTATGCAAAGAGAAAAAAAATATGGGACATAAAGGGGTTCGACTTAAAGATTCTTATCATTAAATCAATTGAACACTTAAGAACTTTCTACCTTTGTTTCTGTTTCAGTATTACAATAAGACTGTTTTAACAGGCATACTAACTTTATAGAGTAGCTCATTAAACGGTTACTCTTGACCTCATAAATGAGTAATAGCACATGAATTTTAAATCTTTGAGTTTAATTGCCACAGTAGCTCTCATGGTAGCGGCTTGTGGTGGAAATGGCGGCAGTAACAAACAAGCAGATAATAGCGAAACCAAACAAGCTATTGATGTCCCGGCATTTAATGCTGATTCAGCTTTTGCGTTTGCGAAGAAACAGGTGGATTTTGGCCCAAGAGTTCCAAATACTAAAGCCAGTGATCAATGTGCCTCCTGGATGCATAGTACGCTCAAGCGGTATACTCCGGATGTCTTTATGCAGAATTTCTCTGCAAAGGCTTTTGATGGGACACTTCTAAAAGGGCGAAACGTTATTGCATCGTTTAATAAGGATGCTACAGCCAGAATATTGTTGTGTGCACATTGGGATAGTAGACCTTGGGCCGATCATGATCCTGATCCGGCTAATCATAAGAAACCTATTGATGGAGCAAATGACGGTGCCAGTGGAGTTGCGGTGTTATTAGAAGTTGCCAGACAATTGTCTTTAAAACAACCAACAGTTGGTGTCGATATTGTTTTGTTTGACCTTGAGGATTATGGCCCTAATGAAGGGTTAAATATTAAAGACTCTGAAAAGTGGTGGGCTTTAGGTTCACAATATTGGTCAAAGAATCCTCATGTTCAGGGATATCGTGCGCGTTATGGCATTCTACTCGATATGGTTGGTGTAAAGAATCCGAATTTCATGATGGAAGGAATCTCAATGTATTATGCCTCTGATGTCGTTAAAAAGGTGTGGAATCATGCTGCTGCACTAGGGTTTAGTGATAACTTTCCAATGGAGGAGGGTGCCCCTATAACAGATGACCACTTGTATATTAATACGATAGCAAATATTCCCTCGATAGATATTATTCATCTTGAGAGAGATTCACAAAATGGTGCCTTCTATCCTTATTGGCACACCCTCGGAGATAATATCTCTCAGGTTGATAAAAACAGTCTGGGAATGGTGGGGCAGGTTTTGCTCAGAACCATCTTCTATGAACTCTGATTAAAATGTGAAAAGTCCGGTACTTCCCAGTGCCGGACTTTTATGGTATTAACAACGGAGCTTTAGAAAATTGCCTGTTAGACAGGCAGAAATAATATCTTGATTTTATAATTCGTCGTTTATTTGCTACCGGCGTCATCCCCTCCTCCAATTCGGCGGAGGGGACGCCGGTAGTTGTTTTCCCTAACCCATGTTAGCATTTAAGCTCTCATTTCTGAAAACTAGATTACTAACTATATTGGAAAAATTCAACTGGTGAATCTTACCTCAACCTGATGATATACTCCCGTATAGTCAGATGTAAAGGCTTTATACTAATATCATGCCAAACTTACAATTAAATGATATTCAGCTATTACAGATAAGGATAGAAAGATTGTGTTCGCAAAGTGAACAAGAGACAACAAAGGGCTTGTTAGGAAACAGAACAGTGTCCTAAAAATAGACGGAGCGGGGTTATGCTAACCAGAATATAGGTTTATGAATTAGGTTTACAGATAGGGTGCCAGAAATTCAAAAAGGTAGTTGTTAATTGGAAAGAGTGGTAAATTTGGGAAAAAAAAGAGATGATTAATAAATCAAGAACAGGAGTTGAGTATACTCTTACAGCAGTGACAGTTAAACAAGCACTAGAATTGCTGGAAACAGGGGCAAGTATTATAGATGTTAGACCTATTGACGAATCGGCTAAATCTACTTTTGATCATAACTCACTCGAACGTATCCCAATTTTAGATTTACTTGATTTAGTTGAACAAGATACTCTTGATAAAGAGCATACATGGGTCATTGCAGATATGGATAGTGAACTAGCAAGGAAGGGAGCTAATATGTTATTATATAATGACTTTAAATCGGTTTACTATCTGGCCGGCGGTCTATTACAGTGGGCAACTGAGGGACATGCTTTAACTGGCTCCATTCCTGATATGGAAAGAGTGCATGGCACAAACAGTTGTTGTAGTTGCTCTTGCCATGGAAACTGTGAAAGCGGTTGTTAAATGATTATCAGATATGTGGTTCAAAAGGACAAGACCAGTTAAAATTGATCTCTGATCAAGCAGCTCAAAATCATATCTCGTATGGTGTAGTTGACCTAATTAGAAGTTCTTTTTGTGGTAATCAAAGATTTGATTCTCTCTGAAGTCGTAAATAATATTGGCTAATCTTAGGAAAAGCTCCTGGTTATTATTTGTGAGCCATGCAAGGGCATCGGGTTTTTTGCGGCAAGCATCGGCGAAAATAATATAAAACTCAAGATTGAATTTTTTAAGCCAAAGATATGCTTGGGGCTGATTGTCAATTGCTGAATCAAGGGCTGCTAATTCAGGATGGGTTTTAAAAAGGATATCAAAGGCCTCTTCGCTTCCTCGAATTGCACTACTTAGAGCAGCAAGTTCTGCATAACCGTTCTCAGCCAGGAAGCGGTGAATCTCTACGTTTCCTTTAATTGTTTCTCCAAAACCAAGGAGGACATTGGCGGGGTATTCCCAAAGTGGTCTGGCCATGGTTAATAAATTTCGGTTTCTATTCCCAGAGCTTCAACGCGTTCTCCAATACGTTGAAGCTCCTCTTTTGAGATTATATTTAGATTGTCAAGAGGGGTATTTCTTGCGATAGGATAAATCATGACTCTTTCAGGCTTTATAAGTTCAAGATGTTTTAGCCATAATTGAATCTCCTCTTCTGAGGTATTATCAATGGGTAATCCTGAAATTTCACCTTTTAAAAAAAGCGTTTGAATTGTAACTTTCCCTTTAAAAGAGCATAGTCCCGAGATTATGGTTTCCAGCGAGATGGGTGCAGTGGGTTGATTAATTCTTTTAAACATAAGTTCACTACCAGCATCAAGTTTTAAAATCCTATTATCAATCTTTAGAAGAGATGATATAATATCGGGCTTGTCAATGCGAGTTGCATTTGAAAGCACTGAAACTTTGGCTTCGGGGAAGTAACGGTCTCGAAGAGCCAGCGTTTGGTCGATGATCTTGCTAAAATCAGGATGAAGGGTTGGTTCGCCATTACCAGCAAATGTGAGACTGTCAGGGATATTATTCTTTGTCTTTAGCTCTATTAGTTTTTTTTCAAGTTGATCGCAAACCTCGGTTTGAGTGGGCATACCACGTTGTTCAACTTGATTGAGGGTCCACCCACATTCGCAATAGACACAATCGAAGGAGCAGATTTTCCGGTTACATGGCAGTAGGTTTATTCCTAATGAATTACCTAAACGACGACTATATATAGGGCCAAATATTGTTTCATCAAAAAGAAAAGTGTCCATTCTGTTTTTTTTCACAAAGGTATAAGATGCAATTGAAATCATCCATGAGAAAAGTGGCGAAGATAAAAGTGTTAAATTTGGACAATAAAGAACAGAAAATGTCAATAATAGGGGATATACAGAAACCTGTAAAAAAACATATTGATCAGTTTGAGGTTGTGTTTCGGGATGCTATAAGAAGCAAAGTCTCGCTTCTCGATTTAATCATGCGTTATCTTACCCGAAGAAAAGGTAAGCAGATCAGACCTTTGTTTGTCTTTCTATCAGCTGAATTGAGTGGAGGTGTTACAGACTCCTCTCATAGGGCTGCCGCAATGATCGAACTACTTCATACGGCAACCTTAGTTCATGATGATGTGGTAGATGACTCGAATGAAAGGCGCGGAGCTTTTTCGATCAACGCTTTATGGAAGAATAAGATAGCTGTTCTTGCGGGAGACTATCTGCTTAGCAGAGGGTTACTCCTTGCTGTTGAGAATAAAGAGTTCAGGCTATTGCAGATTGTCTCGGCTGCCACTCGTGAAATGAGTGAAGGAGAGTTGCTTCAAATCGAAAAGGCGCGTAGGCTTGATATTAAAGAGGAGATCTATTATGAGATAATTAGAAAGAAAACGGCTGTTCTTATAGCAGCATGTTGCGCTGCGGGCGCAGCCTCAGCCGGAGCCTCTGAAGAGCAGATTGCTAATATGTATAAGTTTGGTGAACTTGTTGGTATGGCATTCCAGGTTAAAGATGATCTATTTGATTATCATAAGAGCAATTTAATTGGAAAACCTAATGGAATAGATATCAGGGAGCAAAAGATGACTCTTCCGCTTATTTTTACTCTGAACAATGTAGATAGTTCAACAAAGCGTAAGATTATTAATACGGTGAAAAACCATAATAAGGACAGGGTGCGCGTTGATGAGGTTATTGAGATTGTTCATAAAAACGGCGGATTGGAGTATGCTCGCCAACGAATGATTCAGTTTGCTTCTGAAGCTAAAACTTATTTAGCCCAATATCAGGATGGCGAAGTTAAAGAAGCGCTCTTTAGTCTGGTTGACTATGTAATTTCTCGTGACAAGTAGTGCTTATTACATTTGAATATCTGGCCGGTTGGCTGAATTATTGTTGCATACGTTTTTGACCGATCGTACGTTATCAATCTAAAGACATTGGAAATGCGTCAGTTAATACTCTTTCTTGCTGTTCTCTCAACATTAGCTGTAAATGGGCAGCAGCTGCATATATCTTACTGGGATTCGCTGAATCATATTAAAAAGGATTCCGGGTATTTCGTGAATCAAAAACGAATCGGTGAATGGAAACATTGGTATCGCAATGGGCAACTGCAAGCGATTGAGCATTACAAGAATGGAATGGCCGTCGGAGTTTGGTTAGAGTATTATGATAATGGAATTCGTAAGAGTGAGCTTAATCAACTCGATGGCCTTTGCAAAGAGTATTACCCTTCCGGAAGTATAAAAGCTGATTGGTTGGTTAAGTCGGGTTTAAGAAATGGGATCTATAATGAATACTACGAAACGGGTCAAAAGTATAAGGAGCTTCCATTTGTTGATGGGAAAAAGGAGGGTATTGGAAAGATGTGGCATCCCGGTGGAGAAAAGTCTTTTGAGGGTATCTATAGAAATGATAGCCTAAATGGGAAGGCTATCTGGTGGCATCCATCTGGTTTACGTGATATGGAGGGGGAGTTGAGATCAGACACACAGGAGGGGAAGTGGATCTACTATCAGGAGAATGGCTCAGTTGGAAGTACGGGGGACTTTCTTAAAGGGAAGCAACAAGGTGAATGGATATACTACTATCCCAAGGGCGAGGTATGGAAAAAAGGACTATTTGAAAATGGGTTACGATCAGGTCGTTGGGTTGTTTTTTATGAGAATGGTGCTATTTATCATGAAGGCTCATTTCAAAATGACAAGGAAGAGGGTCTATGGATATCGTATTTACCTGATGGCGTTGTTGATTACAAGGGAACCTTTCATGAGGGGTTAATGGATGGTGTCTGGGAGGGTTTCTTCACTGATGGTCGAGTAAGATACCATCATGAGTATAAAAATGGCTTAAAGCATGGAAAGAGTTATATGATCTCTGACAGAAGACTAAAGGTTTATGAAGGGGAGTATCGATTTGGAAAGAGAGAGGGTGAGTGGATTGAGTACTCTCCTTATGGGAAAGTTAGTCAGCAGGGCTCTTATAAAGAAGATAAGAAACAGGGGCGTTGGATGTTCTATGACGCTGCCGGGGCTCTTATTCGTGAGCAATCGTTTAATGCTGATCTGCCTCATGGTCTCTTTACTACCTATTTCCCTGATGGCAAGATGCAAAATAGAGGGAACTATGTATTAGGTCAGCAACAAGGAATCTTTACCTATTGGAATATCACCGGCGATAAAGCAATGGAAGTTGAATTTGTTAACGGGAAGAAGGTTAGAACAATTCTGCAACCTAAAAAGTAGTGGTGTTTAATTATTGTGGGACTGTGAATAATGAAGGGTCAAACCAAATAGTAAATAGAATCTACGGGCGGGTTGATGCCTTTTTTAAGGTAAAACCGAAAGTCGTTCCTATTCCTAAAGTACTTCTGACGTTAACAGTTTGCTCATGAGCCTCCATGATATGTTTTACAATTGCAAGGCCTAAGCCAGTGCCCCCTTGTTCTCTTGATCTTGCTTTATCCGTCCTATAAAATCTTTCAAAGATTCTTCCAAGATCTGGCTGTGCTATGCCAGGCCCATTATCAGTGACTTCAGCTAGGATATTCTCATCCATATCGAAGAAGCTGATCTTAATACGACCATCTCCCTTTTTGCCATATTTAATAGCATTCTCAATGAGATTCGTTAGAACCTGAGCAATTCTATCGCGATCGGCTTTTACCCAAATTGGGTTATCTGGATGTTGGGCGAAATAAATAGTCATTCCTTTTTTCTCAGCCTTCATCTCTAATGATTCTACCACCTCTGTCGTTAGAGCGGCTAAATCAAATCTGCTGAGGTTTATTTTCAACTCATTTGTTTCAAGTTGTGTTATCGTCTCTAAATCCTCGATGATGGCAATCATTCGATTGATGCTTTTTTCAGTCCGCAAAAGATAGTCCTTATTGATTTGAGGATCATCGAGACCACCATCTAGAAGAGTAAGAACATATCCCTGAATATTGAAGATTGGAGTTTTCAATTCATGAGAAATATTGCCGATATACTCACGGCGATAATTCTCAAGCTCTTTAAGCTTGTCGATTTCGGCTTTTTTATTAGAACTCCACTCTAATACCTCTTTATTTACTCTGTCAATAGACTCAGGATCAGGAAACTTTTGAGTGTTTCCTTTTTCAGTTTTTTGCTGATGGATTGTTTTATAGATTACCCGTATCTTCTCGTTGATCTGTTTATTGATCAAATAGTTGGTAACAAAGAAGGAGATCGGTAAAGATATTAGTGATCCGGCCAGGGCAGGAATAAGATGGTTGCACCCGGTAAAGATACCTGTTAGGTAAACCGAAACAAATACACTTAAGGTTGTAATAACCGTAATATTGCGAGCTATGTTTTTTGAGTCTTGAAATTTCATTTTCTTAAGGGAAAGAGGGTGCAATTTCAAAAAAGTGTAGAAAAGTGAAGTTAAGAAAACATCAAGAAACAGTTATCCTATAGCGTATCTAACAAATCTCCATGTAAAAAGAGGTTTTTGAATAGAATTATCAAGCCACTCTTTTATTAGTCCTGATTAATTGTAAAGATCCTTTAAGAAGAGAAAAGGAGTAGCTGTCAGTGAGCTTAGAGCACGATACAGATGTTGTTTAGTCTTTAAACAGTCTCGTACTTATAGCCAACACCCTTAACGGTTTTAATGTTTTGTGTATCTAATTTTTCTCTTATTTTCCTGACATGAACATCAATGGTACGGTCACCAACTATAACATCATTACCCCATACGGCCGAGAAGATCTCATCGCGAGTAAAGACTTTATTAGGCTTAGATGAGAGGAGAGAAAGAAGTTCAAATTCTTTTCTTGGAAGAACAATCTCTTTTCCATCCTTAATCACCACATATCGCTCTCTGTTGATAGTGAACTCTGTTAAACTAATTTGTGCTGAGGTCTGGTCTGTATTATTGATTGTCAAACGTCGCAAGAGCGCTTTAACTCTTGAGATAAGCACCTTAGGTTTCACAGGTTTAGTGACGTAATCATCGGCACCGGCTTCGAAGCCTGCTATTTGTGAGTAATCTTCGCCTCTTGCGGTCAGAAAGATAACTATAGTCTCTGATAAGAAGGGTTGTTTACGAATCTCACTACAGGTCTCTATTCCATCCATTCCGGGCATCATGACATCTAGGATTACTAAATGGGGTCGCTCCTTTATTGCAAGAGATAATCCCTCTCTGCCATTGGAAGCTGTAAACACTAAGAATCCCTCTTTCTTAAGGTTATATGAGAGAAATTCAAGTACATCCGGTTCATCGTCAACCACGAGAACTTTATTAATTCCGGCTTCCATATTCGCTTGATTTAGATGGTGCATTGTTTCTACTTGACGATACAAATATAAAGTATCTGAATTAGAAAAGATAATGATTTTTTAAGAGGGGTAAGAGAATTGACGGAGTTTTGAAGATTCGACCTCTAGATGGTGGTTAATTTATGACTATCCTGTGTCTCTATTCGTGTATAGTGCGATACAAGATTGAAAGTCATTTCGTGAAGAGAGTAGAACCTGCCCTGCCAGAAAAGAACAGATTGTTATTTAGATTATTAAAGAGTTTGACAAATAGCGCAGGCAGAGGAAGTTTATGAACTTGGTCCAGAGAATAGAAGGTTATTGGCAGCGTGGAGATATATGATGGAGTTTCATTGGTGATGAAGAAGTTTGCGGTTATTTTTTGATGTGAAAGGATATGGGTAATAGTCGTGAGGAATAATGGCAGTGTTGCCTTGTTATTTTGTGATATGTAATGAGATTGCGGTTCCTCAGAAAGATTGACATAATCTGCCATAGGTTCAGGAATTGGAATAGGTTCAAGTAATCCCTTCCATATGTCAGAATGGTCTCTTTTAACAAGTGCTACAGAGGAGTAATCTTCGGTGAATAGAAGCAGGTAATTAAGTGTTCTGTTCGTTTGTTTAGTCTTTTTCGCCTTTTGAGGGAAGAGGTCAATGGCTCCCATTTGGAATGCGGAACATTGTTGGTTTAAAGGACAGGATGAGCAAAGGGGTTTGGTGGGTGTGCATATAGTAGCTCCAAGCTCCATGATAGCTTGATTAATTGTCCCGGGATTGGCGGTATGAAAGAATAGATTAGCGAAATCTAAGATGGCGTTAATAAATTTCCGGCTATTGGGAACTCCCTCAATTGCATTCCAGCGCGAGTAGACTCTTACGGCATTTCCATCAATGGCAGGTTGGGGGATATCGAAGGCTATTGAGGCTATTGCAGCAGCGGTATATGGGCCAATGCCGGGTAAAGAGAGTAGTAAAGAATAAGAGGCAGGGAAGACTCCATTAAATTCATTTGAGATTATTTTTGCTGTTTTAAGGAGATTAAGAGCCCTTGAGTAGTAGCCAAGGCCAGACCAAAGAGTTAGTAGTTGGTCTTCTGTGGATTTAGCCAAAGACTGAACATCAGGGTAGTGGTTAAGAAGTTTATAAAAGTAGGGGATTCCCTGATCAACCCTTGTCTGTTGAAGGATTATCTCAGAGAGCCAAACTCTGTAGGGATCTCTGTTTTCGCGCCAGGGAAGGTCTCTTTGATTGCGGTTGTACCAAAGAATGAGTGGGTCAATTTGCTTCATAAGTGTATAAACAAATTTATATAGAGAGGGTTAGAAACAAAAAAAAATAGTCAAAAAGTATCATGAAATGAAAAATTCTTATCTTTGCAGCCCTGTTTTGAATTTAAACTCAAACCTTTAAAAAGGAAATATACCATGACCAAGGCAGAAATCGTAGCTGAGATCGCTAACAAGACAAACATTGAAAAGATTGCTGTACAGCACATTGTTGAAGCCTTTATGGAAACCATAAAGGGGTCACTTACTAATGGTGAGAACGTGTACTTACGTGGATTTGGTAGCTTCGTAATTAAGCAAAGGGCAGAAAAGACTGGCCGTAACATTTCGAAGAACACTACCTTAATCATTCCGGCGCACAACATTCCTGCCTTTAAACCTGCAAAAACCTTCGTTACCGAAGTTAAAGATCAGGTAAAATAGTATTAATCGAACGTTTTAAAAATTTAAGTCATGCCGAGCGGAAAGAAAAGAAAAAGACACAAAATGGCAACCCACAAACGTAAAAAACGTTTGCGCAAGAACAGACACAAAAAGAAATAAGCCCTAAGGGCCTGTTTCCGAACGGAATGATTATAATACAATGCCCTCCGGGGCATTGTATTATAATTTTATTTGTCCGGCAGCATTCGCTTCTTAGAATTGCGGCTTAGGTATCATTCTGTTGCCAGAAAAAGTTAATAACTACTAAACCTAAGCAATGTGAACAGGGATCTAATTATTGATTCAAAATCCGGAGAAGTTGAAATAGCACTTCTCGAGGAGAAAAATCTAGTAGAGCTTCATAAAGAAAAAACGAACAACAGTTTCGCCGTTGGGGACATCTATCTCGGAAAGGTAAAGAAAGTGATGACTGGTCTAAATGCAGCGTTTGTTAACGTTGGCTACGACAAAGACTCCTTCTTACACTATCTCGACTTAGGCCCTCAAGTTAACTCCCTGATCAAGTTCACAAAAGCAGTAGTAACCGGAAAAGGAGACTTAGCCTCTCTCTCCGGTTTTGAACTCGAACCTGATATTGATAAAGCAGGTAAAATATCGCAAGTTCTTACCACCGGCCAGTCTGTCCTTGTACAGATTGCCAAAGAACCGATAAGTACAAAAGGCCCCAGAGTAACCAGCGAGATATCCTTCGCAGGAAGATATCTGGTTTTAGTCCCTTTCTCACAACGTATCAGTGTCTCTCAGAAAATTAAAGATCCTGAAGAACGTAACAGACTTAAGAGATTAATAACAAGTATCCGTCCTAAGAACTTTGGTATTATAATTCGTACGGTTGCTGAAGGGAAATTAGTAGCAGAGCTGGATGCTGATCTTAGAAGTTTAGTCGCAAAGTGGGAATCGCTAGCAAAAGCATTGCCTCAAGCAAACGCTCCCCAAAAGATTTGCAGCGAACTAGATCGTACTTCTGCTATTCTTCGTGATCTCCTTAATGAGTCATTCAACAATATTCATGTTAATGACCCAGAGATGTATGAGGAAATCCGTAACTATATCAATACAATCGCCCCTGAAAAGAGCGGTATCGTCAAGTTACATAAACTTAAAACACCCATTTTTGAACAGTTTGGAATTGACCGTCAAATTAGAAACTCTTTCGGACGAGTTGTTACAATCAAAAGTGGAGTTTACCTCGTTATTGAACATACCGAAGCACTGCATGTAATCGATGTCAACAGCGGTCATCGTGTAAAAAAAGAAAATGACCAAGAGACCAATGCTCTGGAAGTTAATCTTGAAGCAGCTAGCGAGATAGCAAGGCAGTTAAGACTTAGAGATATGGGCGGTATTATCGTTATCGACTTTATTGATATGACTCAACCCGCACATCGTCGGAAGTTATATGAGCATCTCAAAGAGCAAATGAGTCACGATAATGCTAAGCATACTATCCTTCCTCCCAGTAAATTCGGACTAGTTCAGATAACTCGCCAACGTGTCAGACCGGAAACTAATGTCCAGGTAGTTGAGAAATGCCCAATGTGCGAAGGTACCGGTGAGATCAGACCAAGTGTTATGCTTACTGAAGAGATCGAAAATAATGTTAGATATCTCATTCAGGAGCAAAATGAAGAGAAATTCTCTTTAGTTGTTCATCCATATCTCTTTGCCTATTTACGCAAAGGCTGGATGTCAACTCAAATGAAGTGGTTCTTTAAATATCGTAAATGGATTACAATTCGTGAAAACTCTGAATTCCATCTACTCGAATACCACTTCTTTAATTCAAAAGATGACGAGATCAGGCTTTGAAGCAGCTTGTTCGTTGAATAAAGTCTACTAGGCTTAAGAGGGTATCCAGTTGGATGCCCTCTTTTGTTCTTATTGGTCTCTGAAATCCAGCTTTAGTGTCAACTTTCCGCTTTTTTTATAGGTTCAGTATTCACCAATAATAAGAAGATTCTCCATTTTACCCTTTTTGGTGATTTGATCTAATCTCACTTTGTGTTTCTGGAATTAGCACTCTTATCAAATATAGAATGACGCTCTTACAATTTCGTATCAATTTTATTAATTTAGCATAATGGAAACAGTAGTAAGTGGCATCCGACCAACCGGAGAACTGCATCTAGGAAATTACTTCGGTGCAGTAAAGAATTTCGTTAAAATGCAGCATGAAAGCAATTGCTATTTTTTCATTGCTGACTATCACTCTTTGACAACTCACCCTACTCCCGGCGATTTGCAGGGAAATGTCAAAAGGGTTCTTATAAACTACCTTGCTGCAGGTCTTGACCCTGAGGTCTGTACTCTCTACATCCAGAGCGATGTCCCTGAAGTGACAGAATTGTATCTCCTACTCAATATGAATGCCTATATGGGCGAATTGCAGAGAGTCTCTTCTTTTAAGGAAAAAGCCAGAAAACAACCGGATAATATTAATGCAGGCCTCTTAACTTATCCTACCCTAATGGCCGCTGATATCCTTTTACATAAGGCTCTCAAAGTGCCTGTTGGTAAAGACCAGGAACAACATCTCGAAATGACACGCACCTTTGCAAACCGCTTTAATCGCATGTATAACGTTGAGTTTTTTCCTGAACCCCTCGCCTATAACTTTGGAAGTCAATTGGTGAAGATCCCTGGTTTAGATGGCTCAGGTAAAATGGGTAAGAGTGAGGGTGAAGGAAATGCCATTTTCCTTAGTGACTCAACTGAATCTATCAGAAAGAAGATGATGAAGGCCGTAACCGATAGTGGCCCCACAGTAGAAAATCAGGAGAAACCTGACGCTATTCAAAATCTCTTTACCCTTATGCAGGTTGTCTCCGATCCGGAAACATATACCTTCTTTGATGAACAATACAACGGCTGTAAAATCAGATATGGAGATCTGAAAAAACAGTTGGCCGTAGATATGGATCGCTTTGTCGCTCCTTTACGTGAGCGCATTGAAGCTCTTGAAAATGATAATGACTATCTTAGTAAAGTGATGAGACGAGGCGCCGAAAAAGCTCGTGAAAGCGCTATCAAAACTGTCTCTGAAGCCAGACATATCATAGGATTTAGGAGTTACTAATTAACTTAACAGCTATGCAGAATAAAGAGCAAACCCTTGCTTGGGTTAATCCGTTAATGAAATTCGGTGTGATTGGATATCTTGCTATGCATGCATTCCAATTTGGTTATGACCCGGGATTTGAATTACCCTTCTGGAATGGATTTATTCAGGTTTTAATTGCTCTGGTCTTTGTGGCTTTGTCAATTGTTATTATTGCTTTGAAGAGAAGAAGGTTCTATGTTCTTGGATTCTTTATGGTTCTTGTTGGATCTTTATACATTACTATTGATGTTTTATCTACTCAGAAAGGCTTCTCTAAGCTTCCAATACAGTTCCTACTTATAACCATTAGCCTCTATTTCTTAGCCGTTCCGGCAAGAAGCTCTTCTCATTAATTATATTCGTAAAGTGAAAGGCCGGTATCTGAATTGATCAGTACCGGCCTTTTTCGTTTTCTTAGAAATCAATGCTCTGATTCGTAGGCATCATTCTGGAGTTGAGATGTTAAAAGGTCTTTATCGCCTCTTCCGGATAGATTTATTATTACGGTCTTTTCATTTTCTAACTGTAATTTCAAAGCAAGTGCTATTGCATGAGATGACTCAAGTGCCGGTATGATCCCCTCTACTCTTGATAAGATTTTAAATGCATCATATGCCTCATTGTCATATACCGGATAATAGGTTACTCTCTTAATCTCTTTTAGATGGGCATGCTGCGGACTAATCCCCGGATAATCGAGGCCGGCAGCCGCTGACCATGCAGGGATCGGGTTTCCGTATTCATCTGTCAGACATAAGGAGTAGGTTCCCTGAAACACTGTTGGCTTGCCTAATGATAAGGTGGCCGCCGTCTCATGTGGCTTATCGCTTTTCCCTCCTCCTTCTGCTCCATACAGAGCCACTTCAGGTTCTTGCAGGAATGCACTAAATATCCCAATGGCATTTGAGCCCCCTCCCACAGCAGCATAAATAGAGTCTGGGAGTTTTCCTTTTATCTCTAATATCTGCTTTTTTGCCTCTCTACCAATGACCTCCTGAAAATATCCAACAATTGAAGGATATGGGTCGGGACCTACTTGCGATCCTAATAGATAAAAACATTGTGGGTTATTGATATAAAACTCAAGGGCTGCGTCTACAGCATCGCTGAGCGTCGCTTCACCTCTACTGGTTGATCTTACCTCAGCCCCCAGAAGCTTCATCCTTTCAACGTTGGGTCTCTGGCGCTTGATGTCCTCTTCACCCATAAAGATTGTGCACTTCATACCAAACTTAGCTGCAACCGTCGCAGTTGCTACCCCATGTTGACCCGCCCCGGTTTCAGCTACCAGCTCTTTATATCCAAGAGACCTCGCAAGTAATACCTGCCCTAAAGCATTATTTATCTTATGTGCTCCGGTATGATTAAGATCTTCTCTTTTTAAAAAGATCTCTTTGCCGGCAATCTTTGATAGATTTTCCGCATAGTAAAGCGGTGAGGGGCGCCCCACAAAGGTTCTTAAATGATAATCAAGCTCTGACTGAAAGTCCTCAGATTTAATAGCTTTAAGGAATTCCTCATTGAGCTCGTCAAGTTTGGAGTTTAGAACATCCGGAACAAAGCGGCCTCCAAATGAACCGTAATAACCGTTTGTTGCAATTGTATTTGAGATAGGATATGATTTTTCCATTTTTTATACTGTTTAAAAGTCGATTAATGAAACTGAATAGTGAATGTTTGTTGTAAGGCATTATGCAACACCATCGTCTACCCGGTTTATCTGTTTGTTGTCCTGCAACCGGAAAGCAGGGAGGAGTGAGATAATTTGTCATGATTGAGTTTAATAAATAAAAAAAGGCCACAGGGGAAAATCCTGCGGCCTTTCTGTAGATTGAAGTGCATACACGATCATTTCACCCTGTCAGGTAAAAGAAGGTGCCACCACCAAAATCTGATATTTGTATTTAAATTGTTCATTTTTGATAATGCAAAGATATACTCTATTTGCAAATTACCACTCATTACGACTATTTCTGTTCAGGCTTAACCAACGATAAATACAATTCTTCCAACTGTTCTTGCTTAATAGCACTTGGAGAATCTATCATCATGTCTCTACCTGCATTGTTTTTTGGGAAGGCAATGAAATCACGAATTGAGTCCTGCCCACCAAAAAGAGCACAAAGTCTATCAAAACCATAAGCGATACCACCGTGAGGAGGTGCTCCAAACTCAAAGGCATTCATTAAGAAGCCGAACTGGTTTTGAGCCTCTTCTTCACTAAACCCAAGAAGTTTTAATGCTTGATTTTGAAGATCCTTGTTGAAGATACGAATAGACCCACCTCCAACTTCTACTCCATTAATAACCATATCGTAAGCATTGGCTCTAACAGCACCCGGATCAGTCGTCATTAATTCAATGTCCTCAGGCTTTGGTGCTGTGAACGGATGGTGCATGGCATAAAATCTCTGAGTCTCATCATCCCATTCAAGTAATGGGAAGTCAACTACCCAAAGTGGTGCGAATACCTCAGGATTTCTATAGCCCAGTCGTGAACCCATCTCAAGTCTTAACTCTCCTAAAGCCTTTCTCGTTCTGCTCTCTTTGCCTGCCAGAATTAGAATAAGGTCATCGGGTTGAGCATCAAAAAGATTTGCGATTGCTTTTAACTCATCCGGTGAATAGAATTTATCAACTGACGATTTACATGTTCCATCTGCATTGATCTTAATATAAACCAGCCCTGTGGCTCCGATCTGAGGTCGTTTTACCCAGTCAGTCAGAGTATCGAGTTCTTTTCTTGTGTAGTTTCCGCATCCTGTGGCATTGATACCACCAACAAGTTCCGCCTCATCGAAAACTTTAAAAGCACCTGTTTTTACCAACTTGTTGAGATTGACAATCTCCATACCGAATCGGATATCGGGCTTGTCAGATCCATATTTCTCCATGGCTGTCGCAAAAGTCATCCTTGGGAACTCGCCGGGGTCAAAGCCTTTTACCTCCTTGAAAAGATGTCTTGAAAGGCCCTCAAAGGTGTTGAGAATATCTTCTTGCTCAACAAAAGCCATCTCGCAGTCAATCTGTGTAAACTCAGGCTGACGGTCAGCGCGGAGGTCTTCATCTCTGAAGCAACGTACTATCTGGAAGTAACGGTCGTAGCCGGCAACCATAAGAAGTTGCTTGAAGGTTTGAGGACTTTGCGGCAGGGCATAAAATTGGTTAGCATTCATTCTTGAAGGAACCACAAAGTCACGTGCTCCTTCCGGTGTTGATTTAATAAGATATGGAGTCTCAATTTCCATAAACTTTTGATCATTCAGATAGTTACGGGTAAGAATAGCCATACGGTGACGTAACTCCATTGCCTGACGAAGAGGGTTTCTTCTTAAGTCAAGATAACGGTACTTCATTCGTAGCTCATCACCTCCATCAGATTGATCTTCAATTGTGAAGGGAGGTACTTTTGAGCTATTCAGAATCTCAAGCTCATCAACAATAATCTCGATATCTCCGGTTGAAAGCTTAGCATTCTTGCTACTTCTCTCAGCAACTATCCCCCATATAGATATGACCCATTCTCTCCCGAGTTTACGAGCCTGCTGGCACAAATCTGCCCTCGAATCCATATTGAAAACCAGTTGCGTAATTCCATATCTATCTCTTAGATCTATAAAGGTCATGCCACCTAGATCTCTGGAACGCTGAACCCAGCCACTAAGCCGAACCCGTGAACCTACATTAGCTATCGTAAGTTCACCGCAAGTATTTGTACGGTACATTTCGTGTATTTCTTTGAAACAGAAGTGCGAAATTACGAATTTCAGAGATGTATTTTACTAGTCATTGAACTAATATACAATCTTTGTCTCGGGAAGCCATTGTTTTAGATTACTCTTCACCTCTTTGGATAGATTATTGCCCGTTAGTCGTAGCTCTCTCAACTGCGTTAACCGGGCTATCTCAAGGGGGATATCCCGCAACTTATTAAACTCCAGATTTAATACCTCCAACTCGGTCGCATCGCCAATACTTGATGGTATAACATTGATTTCATTGCCAAGCAGATTAACCTCCTTCAATGTCTTCGAATTAAAAAAGTCTTCCGGTAACCTCTTCAATTTGTTCTTTGAAAGATCTAAATAGATCAGTGAGGGGAGGGTATTTATAGCTGCAGGTACCTCCGTCAGCTCATTTTGACTTACTACCAAGACCTGAAGCTTTGATGCCGATTGTATCTCTGACGGAAGGCTCTTAATCTTGTTCTTTGTTAAAGTCAGTTCAGTTAATTCACTAAGCATGAAAATCTGATCTGGAATAGTGGTAAGTTGATTATCGGAAAGGTTAACATAGCTCAATCTATGACAATCAGGCAGAGTTGCCGGCACCGATTTAAGATTGCATCCTGCTAAATAGATTACCTGAAAGTTTGGTAAAATGGAGAACATCGGTAGAACCTGATTGATGGGAAGCGTCGGATTATATGATAGATCAAGCTCTTTTAAATTACTCAAGGTATAGAGGGTGTCTGGTAGTGTTTTTAGGCGGTTATGATGTAACGACAATACTTCAAGTGAATGAAAATTGGCTATCTCATTTGGAAGAGTAGAGAGTTGATTTGAGCCTAAATATAGGTTCTTAATATTTCTAAGGGTTGTAAGCCCATCAGGCAGACTTCTTAGGTAATTATCCTGTAAATCGATGATCTGTAAAAGCGGAAGGGCTCCAAAGAACTTGTCAGTGAAGGCTACTGTATAATCAAGCTTAGGATTATCAGCTAGAACCAGAATCTGAAGGTTTACAAGCTTTGAAATGCGATCACTTAAAAAACTCAGGTCAGATTCGGCCATATCCAGAATATAGACATTCCATGGATTAGCAAAAGCATCATCGTAATTGGTAAATGTCTGTTCTCGCAGTAGCTCATCAATGGTCAACAATTCCTGGGTTTTACCTTGCTTTGGCAGAGTAAATAGAACTGTAATCAACAAAATAGCTAAGTAAATCGGGTGTTTTTTCATCTTGCTTTATTCGAAACTAAGTTCGACCTCCTTGAAACGAATTATTCCTGACGAAAGGGGTCATAGTAATAGGCTCTGATCTTACATACAAATTTAAAATAAAGTAGGTTATATCATAATTTATCAAATAGATTGCTCTGTTTTTCTTCTACTTTGACTATCCGAGCCCCGAAATTTTATTTGCTATCATGGTTAAAGTAAATAATTCAAGCTCCGGTAGCAACCTTGCCCTGCTTAACCGTGAGCATTTTCACCTTTTCCACTTTATAAGGGTGTTAATATCATTAGATTTGTGAACAGAACGAACTAAACTATCACCGCTATCAGTTTAAGCCTGTTTACCTCTATTTTTGTTTTACTGTTTCCTTTTTAGAAAAACATTAAGCCATGAAGAAACTTACTCTAATCATTGTGCCACTTTTCATTAATCTGTTAGTCATGGCACAAGGAATTCACCGTCCTTTTGTGTTAAGTGATATAGAGACCGAGGCAAAGACAAAGTCTAAAGTAGCACGACTCATGGTTGATGATAACCGGAGGAAGTCTACCACCCCTTTGGATATAGATTGGGTAAAGGCTTATTGGTATCTCGACCCGGCGATTCGATATATTAAGGGTGATGTCTCTTTGACGGGCAAGGCTCTTCAGTCTACCAATACTATAAGTCTTAGTCTTAGTGACTCTTTAACGGTTGATTCAGTTTATCTTCAGGGAAGCAGGATAGATTTTGTGCGACCCGGTCTTGATATCTTAGAGGTCCCTTCTTTTGGGATTCCGGCTTCTCAGTATTTTAATATTCGTGTTTTTTATCAAGGTATTCCCCCTTCTACAGGGTTTGGCTCATTTGGTGTTGAGCCACATGAAGGGGTTCCGGCATTATGGACGCTCTCTCAACCTTATGGCGCCTCCGATTGGTGGCCTTGTCAGAACACTCTCACCGATAAGATAGATTCATTAGATGTCTATCTTGTTGGTCCTGCTCAATATGTTGGGGTTTCAAATGGATTATTGGCCGATACCGTTAGGAGTGGTGATACCATGCAATGGCACTGGAAGCATAGATATCCGATAGCCACTTACTTGGTTGCAATTGCCATGACCAACTATTCTGTATACGAAGAGAATGCTCAAACCTCTTCGGGAGGTGTCCGCATTCAGAACTTTATGTATCCGGAGAATCTTGCCAGTTCAATGGTTGAGACTGCCGGTATTCTTGGAGCCTATCCTATGTTGGATTCTCTTTTTGGACCCTATCCTTTTATACGAGAGAAGTATGGTCATGCTCAGTTTGGATGGGGTGGGGGAATGGAACATCAAACCGTAACTTTTATTGGAGGTATAAACTTCCATATCATGTCGCATGAATTGGGACACATGTGGTTTGGCGATATGGTTACTTGTGGCCGATGGTATGATCTATGGCTGAATGAGGGTTGGGCAAGTTATGTCACCGGACTTTGCTATGAGAATCTGATTAACGGAATTTATTGGGAGCCCTGGAAGCAGATTGTTAGTGATGGAATAACGAAAGAGCCTGGAGGCCGGGTCTTTCCGTTAGATACCTTGAATGTACCGGTATTGTTTGATTCACGGTTGACCTATGCCAAGGCTTCTTATGTTATCCACATGTTGAGGGGCGTCATGGGTGACTCAACCTTCTTTGCGGCTACAAGAAGCTATCTCTCAGATACAGCGTTACAGTATGGTTTTGCCAGAACCGAGGCCTTTATTAAACACATGGAAGAGGCTTATGGTAGCAGTCTGGAGTGGTTTTTTGATCCATGGTTGGAGGGCGAAGGTTTCCCTAATTACCAGGGTTATTATTTTCAGCAGGGAGATAGCTTAACTTTAGATCTTTTCCAAACCACATCGCATGTTTCAGTTCCCTTCTTTAGAATGCCGGTTCCGATTCGAGTTTGGAAAGATGGGGTTGCGACCGACTTTAAGTTCTGGCACGAAAAGAGTGGTCAGCGAGTCAGTTTTTATATGCCTTCAGGGATAGATTCATTAAGCATAGATCCTGATCGTTGGATCTTATGGCGAGAGAATAGTGTTCAGGCCTCAGGAATAGCAGAGGATAAGGTGGTTAAACTAATAGTTTACCCCAATCCGGTTAACGACAACAGTATAACCCTCTTAATTCCGAATGATAAAGCTGATATCTATCTGGTTGATCAGTCAGGTGTGGTTATAAGGCACTTTAGCGTTTGTAATAAGACCCAGGTGGAGATTGCTCTTGAGGGATTAAGTTCCGGAATATACCTGATTCGATATTTAGGAGAGAGTGGATCAGGTGTGTCAAAGTTCATAAAGATTCTCAAAGATTAAGTTCAAAGGGCTTTTCAATTACACTTATTTCAGGCACTGACAGTACATCCTATGTACTTGATTTCTAATCCCGCTCTTGTTCCTCTACTGTTCCCCTCCTGTTCTCCTCTTATGCCTCTCCCTATCCTCTCCCTATCCT
>MTLC01002840.1_pt2 | contig 39833 bp, 56 predicted proteins | sample 1982451 | NCBI WGS metagenome assembly MTLC01 (sample SAMN05710165, study PRJNA340218) | biofilm metagenome | isolation source: sample SPH anode biofilm adapted to +100 mV | place: USA | collected 2012-02-03 | reverse complement strand
AGGGAAACTTTATCGAGATAGCGTCAGCGCAGCCTGTCGGTGGGCGGCAACGGGGCGAAATCTAAATCAGCGACTGCGCTCGGAGACACCTATATGGCAATGCTTCTGGACAGGGGTTCGACTCCCCTCGCCTCCACCACTCAAAAGACAAACGCAATTTAATAACGTAATCATCTTTAGAGACAACGATGCGATCAACAAAAGTCTCAATGATAGCCCGGATTTGTTCCGGGCTTTTTTCTTTTTCAGCAAAAGATTGGAGAACGGCAATGACCTGCGATTCGTCGAGAATCGAACCTGCGGCATTGGCAATCTGCTTAATGCGCATTTCAGCGTCAGCTATGCGGGCCTTGTTTTCGGCGATGCGCTGCCGAATAATATCGTCAACTTGACCACCTTCAGCAAGGTCGAGCAGATTTTCGATTTTGCGCATTGAGTCCGTACACTGCTTTTCCAAAAGCTTTTTCTCTACGTTGTGGCCGGCGGTCATAGCGTCAATGCGTTTTTTTATTTCTGCGGCAATCAGTGGCAGCATTTCTGGCGAAAAAAGCTGCTCGTCAATATATTGCAAAACCGCTTCCTCAAGCCATTCCTTTTTTATGCGGGTACCCTTGCAACAAGTCATCTTATTGTTATTGCCGCAGCGGTAGTAGGAATATCTAACGCCTTTCGAAATCAAGGTACCGCCGACCATCTTAGAACCGCAATTAGCACATACTACAGTGCCGGTGAGATAGTAAGCCTCTTTGGCCTTGTGAGTACCAGGGGAATGCTTATCCTGTTCCGCCCGCGCGCGAACTTTATCCCACAACTCTTGCGAGACAATAGCAGGGATGCCGCCGGGAATCTCAATCATATCGTCATTTTGCTTGTGGTTGTTTCGAGCGCCGCGCGCCCGCCCGCCGGACACACGGCCAAAGGTATAAATTCCAATATATTTTTTATTTCGCAAAAGGTCGTGCAAACTGTTTTTTCCGAACTGCCCGCCGCGTTTAGTGCGGTAGCCTTTTTCGCCAAGTTCGGTTAGAATCTGGCCGTAACCAAAGCCGGCGGCGCGGCGATCGAAGATTAGGCGTACGACAACAGCTTCCTCTTCGTTGACAACATACTTTCCTTCCGGGCCTACGTTGTAGCCGAGGGGCGGGATGCCGCCGTTGTGCCGAGCCTGGTAGGCATTTTCACGCATTCCCTTAAGAGCCTCTTTGGCAAGGTTGCGGCTATAAAAAGCGGCCATACTCACCATAACACCCTCCATCATCTGACCTTCCGGGCTATCGTCTATGTTTTGTGCGGCGTATTCATAGTGCACGCCGTATTTTTGCAGATGGGCCTTGTGGAAATAGTAATCATATTCGTTGCGCGCGTTGCGGTCGATTTTGTGGAAGACTACGATTTCAAAAAGACCGGCCCTTGCATCACTAACAAGCTGCTGAAAGGCGGGCCGGTTGTCGTTGGTGCCAGTGAGCGCTTCGTCGCAGTATTCTTGTACAATTGTATATCCTTTGCGCTTGCAATATTCGCGAGCCGCCCGTAGCTGCGCAGTGATCGACTCTTCTCGTTGATTGTTGGAAGAATAGCGGGCATAAACTGCAACCTTGATTATTTGCATAAGAAAAACACCCTTTCATTTTTACATGGCAGGGTGTTATAATACAATTGAGAATTCTATAGTAACACCCTTGAACCGTTCGGCGCGCCAACGCCGGGCGGTTCTTTTTTTTATAAACGAGAGAGAAGCTCGGTTTTTTTTAATCGAAATTCATCATCACTAAGGATACCTTGCTTATTTAGTTCACCTAGTTTTTTTATTGTATCTATAATATTATCATCAGACGGCTTTGCATCGAGAGAAACGATATTTTGGGAATGATTGCCTTTTAAAAGGATAGTAAGAATGGAAAGACATTCTTGAACAATAGAAGATAGACTATCATAAGCAGCAGAATCTCGCTTTAATCTGGTGATTGGAGCACTAGAGCCAACAAAATTAATATATTCAGTATTTCTTTCCATATCGTTAAAAACGACCTTGATAGAAAGGCTTATACACTCATCAGAAATCTTTTTACTGCGTAGACCGGAACCAACAATAGCTCCAGCGCCGCCAAACGTAATGCCGCCAACAACAGCACCTAAAAGACTATTGCCGTCGGCTATTTTTTGACCACTATCGAGAAGCTCAAAATCAAGCAAATCGCTTACTGGATGAATAGATTTAGAATCATTAGAAGAAAAATTTAATAGTTGACGAGTTTCATCAATTTCAAAATAAAAATCTTGCATTTTACAGGTGCAGGCATCACCAAACGAAGCTGACCGTTTTATAATTCGCTTAGAGGGAAAAAAATCATTTGGTGAAAGAAAGCCGTTATCGACGATTTTAGCTACAAGATCATCTTTAGACATGTTTTTGAGCTCTTTTTTTTGTAGAGACTTAACGGAACGACAAATGGGACAAACGTAATTACCATCGGAAAGAGAAAATTCAGCTTTCATAATTACAGTATCACCGGCTAAATTTGTTTCTTCGACAATATCAGCGCCGCACAAGAGACAATGACCAACAACACGTTCCTTTGTCTTCATGAAATCGAAAAATCCCATATGGCAACCTCCACATTCGCCCATCTATAAATTAGTGGGCGGCTTTTTTATGCCTTTTTAGTGCGTCCACTTGTGCCAGTGGAGGCTAAAGACGTTATCCCCTTTTTCTCCGCCTCAAACTCAATGGCGATGAGTTCTTGGCGCTTTTTTAATTCAAGTTCCTCGTCAGAGACGTTGTCGAGCAGGGTGACGCTGGGGGCGGCGGGGCTTGTTTCTTGCAGCGAATCGACAAACATAAAAAATGACTGTGCAACCATTTCGCGCTTCTGTTCATCCATACGAAGGAAAGCATTCATGATCCGTTGTTGCGACGGACTCATATTGTACTCATGGGCCAACTTTCCCAAAAGAGCGTCATCGGTTTCAACAAACATATCACCGCTGCCAGTGCGAAGCCAAGTTTCATTAATATTGCATTTAGCACAAAGCAACTGAATAAAAGTATCAGACGGAACAACACGACCTAGTTCATAGCTTGCGATTGCGGCGCGCGTAGTCCCAAGAAATGCAGCAAATTTATCTTGGGTGTAGTTTTGAGTATACTTGCGTACCTCTCTTAATCTTTCATTCACAATATCACCTCCTCACAAAAAGAGAGTAACATATAAAAATGTTTCTGTAAACACAAAAAATAAACCAAATGTATTTACAAACACAATTATAAATGGTAATATGTGCTTGTAGAAACACAACCGAAGAAAGGAGGCGAGAAAAATAGAAAAGAAAATCGTAGAATTTCGCAGCAGTAGACATTTTCAAGCAAAAATAATGGAAGGAGATGGATGGAAAGAAAAAACACTGTTTTTTTTAAAAACAAATACCATCATGAAAATAGACCGGTGGGTGGCAAGAAAATTAAGCACAATCAATGTGACAATACGCTGGCGAACTGTGATGTTCATTTTAGGGGATGTCTTGGACTTGAGACACGAAAAAGGATTCCCTGACGACTATGTGACGATAGCCGACAGGGAAAGCAGAATACCGTATGGCCTGTGGAGATTTGATGGGAAAACACTCACGAGAGTACATCCATTGCCGAAGAATAACGAGGCTGACCATCAATAATGCGCGCTGACACGGAATAATGCAACTTTTGACCAGTGTCGCTATTTATTTGGGAGAAATAAATGATGTAAGTATCACGAAAGACTTTTCCATCAACATAGTGCCAATGGGGATAATGTTCATCTAAATGCTTTTCAAATTCAAAAGCAAAAGGGCAAGCATACCCAAAATCATCCCTGTTCATTAAATCACCTCCCTTCCATAAAAAGCATTCGGCCAATAAAGGGAACTTCCTTCCCAAAGAAAGGAGGCGAGAAAATGGAAACATTGACAGCAAAAGACCTGCATTGCATTGCAAGGCTATTGCAATCGTCGCTTACGGATGTAAAAAACGCACCGTTTGGGTGTTGTGAGTTTTGCAAATACAAATGCCATACACCAGAAGAACTTGCGCCGAATTCAGATGTAGTACGAATGAAGCTGCAAAGAATGACCGGGGTAAGTCTTGACCCGGAAGCAGCGCGCCTATTCCTGGATGCGTCGCCATACAAAAAATACCTTATCAACGCTAATGATGAAATCAAGCAGTTCTTTAGAAAGTATTTCAAAGATGTACTTAAATAAAAGGCCAAGCCGAAGAAAGGGGGCGAGAAAATGGAGCCTACAAAAAAAGCAGCCACCGCCGAAGCAGTGGCCTTGCAAGAAGAAATCAATCTAGAATTTGCAGAAATGACCTTGCAACAAATAAAGACGCTGAAAGCCAGGGGACTTGCGGACCCATTGACCATGAAAGAAATAAGAAAAAACGTGGCCTTTTTAAACAAGAGAACAGTAAAAGAAAACTCCATTGATGGTTTAAAAAAAGCACTGGAAGAGGAAGAAATCAAACATCGATACCTTGCCGAGCAAGCTCGCTCTTAAGCGCATTATGGTATCTCGTTAAAAGACGAGAAGAGTGAGACAAAAGAACCTTACTGGTAATGCTTTCAAGGGAATCGGACTCGCTTTTTTCTTCTAATGAAGACAAGAGCAAAGCAGTACTTTCGTGAGCAGTATCCGCAATAAGCTGCTGTAGGTTGACCACTACAATCACCTCCTCTCTATAGGTGATTATACTACCGGAAGCAGCCAGGTTCAAAAAAGCCAAGCAGGGCCAAAACAAAAACGGGAGGGCTAACAATGTCGAACGTAATGATTTTTGACAACGCTGGAAAGCCAAGCATGATGGTACGTATCCCTAAATTCAAGGTATCCGATGTTATTGCAGGAGGGCGGGAAGAAACTCACCCGGCTTTCATTGTAGACGGACGCGAAGTGCCGGAAATTTATATTGGAAAATACCAAAGCGTAATCGTAAACGGATTAGCATATAGTCTCGCTTTTCAGCAGCCGACCGTAAATGCGACTTTTAACGACATGGTGCAAGCGAGTGAAGCAAAAGGCGATGGCTGGCATTTAATGACCAATGCGGAGCGGGCCGCAATCGCCTTGTGGTCAATGAAAAACGGTACATTGCCACACGGAAACAATAATTTTGGTTCTGATTATCAGCACGCAGACGAATCGGGAATTTGCTTTGACGGTCGCAAGGTACTGACGGGGAGCGGTCCGGCAACCTGGTCGCACGACCATACGCCGGAAGGAATCTTTGACATGAACGGCAACGTTTTTGAATGGCTTGGCGGCTTGCGTCTGCATAACGGGGAAATTCAAATCATTCCAGACAACAACGCGGCGAAACACATAGACCAGTCGGAGACGAGCGGCGAGTGGAAACCAATTATGGTAGGAAAAAATAAGATAAATATTTCCGAAACAGCGAGCGGCTTAAAGCTAACCACGAAAGAGGCGCAAGGAGATTGGAACGGGTGCCGGTTTACACAGATAGAAGCTGATATAGAAATACCGAGTATATTGAAGGAACTTGCATTGTATCCGAGTGGTGATGAAAAAATTAAGGATTATTTTGGAGCGGGGGTAAAGGGAATCCGCTATCCGATTTACGGCGGCTCCTGGAACTACGGGGCCTTGTACGGGCTGTTCACGTTGGACTTGATCTCCGTTTCGGGCTACTCCCACTCGTACTTCGGCGGTCGCCTGGCATATTACAACGTGTGATCTGTGGACTGAAAACAGGTATCTGCTTGGGCGGGCGATAGTCCGCCGCTGTAAAAATGTCGAAACGCCCATGCACGGGCGTTGGCGGGAAACGGCCTACCCGTCCTGATGAGACAGGCCAAAGGAAGGAGCGTCAACATGGAAGACATGGAAAAAAAGGAAATGGAACTTAGGGCCATCTTCGAGAAATTGAAAAAAGTCCCTGCGGACAAACTGGACTACGCAGCCGGAGTTGTTGACGGTTTATCCATCGCCTACGACAGCATGTTCGGGGTAACGGGAAAGACGGCATAGGGCGGGGCAGTTTCGTCCCGCCTCTAAAAGAGGGGTGGAAAATGGTAGAAATCAGAATTTGCAGGCATACCGGCAAAGAACTGTCCGTACGAGGTAGCGACGAGCCAACAGACCAGCCGCCCGTAAAGCTAGCAGAGATCGTGGCGGCGTGGGCAGTGAATACTGGACAAATAAAGCCAAGGAAAAACGGGAACACAATAAACAAAGAGGAGGCGCAAGGGGCATGACCTTTGAACAGGCAGTAACGCTGTTTGAGTTAGCGGCGGCAGAAATGAAAAACCAAGGGGCTTTAGGGTTTCGGGATTTATCGGACGAAAGGATTGAAATACACGTCGGGCCGGATGCGGTGTTCGAAGCAATACCGGGAACGGCGCAAAGCGACGGTAAAACCGATAATTATGAGCACGTAAGAAAAACAGTCGGGGAAGTTGTATACCTGCACTTGTACCGCAGACCAGGAAACCAAGAAGACCATGAAGAGATTGATTGCACGGAATAGGAAAGCTGTACCGCGCGCGCCGGAGCCGCCGCCAATACTTTACCACAATCGACTGTGCGCAGTGTGCGGCAAAGAGGTAGTTCACGGCGTAACGTGCCGGAAAAACACAGGCGTTGTTTGCATGGACCACTGTTGCGAATGCAAATACATGGAAAGAACGTCTTGGCACTGCAACTTTTCAATAAAAAACGGAATGGAAAAACTTAGAAATGAATTTAAACAAAGGATGCTGTAATAGAAAAAGGCGGTTTCTACAAGAGAAACCGCCCATGAGTAAAAACCATATAAAGCAAAAAACAGCAGTGTTGGTAGCGCTGCTGTTTTTATAGGCTGACGAAAATATTTACAACAATATTATATCAAAATGTCAGCCGAAAACAAAGAGGTTTAGGGCCTCTTTTCCCCTTGATAAAGCAATTAATAACTCGAACAAGAGCATGGTATTTTTATACGGATCGGAAGGGCTGACGAGATGGCGTATATGAGAAAGACCAGAGCGACAATAGACCGTAGAATCATAGAAAAAGATTTGTATTATACGTACCGCACGGTGCCAGAGGGGAAAGAAGGGAGAAAAAGAGCCAAGAAAGTAAAGCAAACACCAGAGCAGCAGAAAGAGACAAACCGTCGCCATGCTGCTGCCAGACTGGCGCTAAAGATAGCAAACAACTTCCGGGCGGGAGATTGGTACTTGACGATGACCATAAGCGGGGAAGTACCGGAAAAGGAAAGCATAAAGAAGTCAGTGGACAACTTCTTGGTAAACCTGCGCCGGTACTATAAACGAAAAGGGGACGAATTGAAATACATAGCGGTGCTGGAAAACATGACGGGACGGGGCAGGCCGCACAGCCATTTACTTATAAATTCCCTAACGGCGGAAGACATGGAGGCTATAAAGAAATACTGGACTCTTGGGCGGGTGAGAGTGGAGCTGTTCGGCGGAGACGTGGATGATTGCAACAACTTAGCGGCCTATTTCAAGAAAGAAGACGTGGACGAGCATTCGGGACGCATCAGAACCAGCGCAAACCTAGTAGAGCCTATCGAAAAGAAAGAGAAGGTGACGCGGTCAGAATGCTATAGCAGCAGAATCGTACCGCCTAAAGGCTATCACGTGCATAAGCGCTTGACATACAAAGGGTACACAAAAGACGGGTACCCATACCAACACATAGTGTTTGTTAGAGATTAAACAAGGAGGGCCAAGCATGACGAATGAAATGTTTCGCGTTGAAACCAAGAAAGTAGCAAAACAGGCGGGCGGGTTAGGCGAGTTCATGATGATGGAATGCCAGTCGGGGAAGTTGCTCATTACAGGACAATTCGTACTGAGCCTTTCGGAAGACCAATTTTTCTCTGTGCGCTGCAAACTGGAAGTGCCACGACTGGACACCTGGTACATGCAGACAAAAGAAGGTCTAGTAATGTCCGAGCGTAGCCCAGGACTAGAGGAATGGGAAGCGCGGTACAACGAGTGGGTAAATGAAGCGGATTCAAGAAAGATGCTTACTTACACGCGGATCGAGATTTCCGGTTGCTACCTGTATACGGACGGGTTTTCCTACGCGGCCATTAAAAAAGAACGGCTGGATATGCTGCAAAGCACGGAATGTATCGCAAGAGCCGGGAAAATGCTTGTTGTTGATGGCGTGCACGTACTAGCGCCAATAAAAGAAGACGTATGGAAAAACAATGATTGGCTACACAGACTGCCGGGAATGGACACAGAAAGAGAGGCGTATGAGGAAAAATGAAAATAATAAGCATCGCAAATCTAAAAGGCGGCGTGGGGAAATCAACGACGGCGATCAACATGGCGTATATTTTAACCAGAAAAGGAAAGCGGGTGCTGATTATAGACAACGATATTCAAAGCAACGTGTCTACATTTTTCAACCGCAAGGGACTGCGGCCCGGTATAGCTGAAGTATTCCAGTCGGGCGGGGACAAGGGGATTTTGAGGGAGGCCATAAAAGAAACGCAGTATCAAAACTTAAGCATCCTTCCGTCGGCTATGGATTTGGCGGCGGCAAATATTGAAATGTCAAAAAGCGGCGAAGTACTAATTCTAAGAGACTGCCTGCGGGAGCTGGAAGCGGACTTTGACTATGTAATTATCGACAACGCGCCAAACATGACGGCCAACGTTATCAACGCAATCATCGCATCAGATGATGTTATCGTACCAACGGAAATAGATTGCTTCGGCCTGGACGGCCTGGACGAAATTAGAAAGCAAGTGCAGATAGCGCGAGAAAGCGGCCTAAACGACAACATAAACATTGCGGGGGTGCTTATCACAAAATACAACAGCCGCGCCAAAGTAGACAAAGAAGGAGCGCACCAACTGCGCCAAGACCCGGAAAACAATATCTTCGAAAACATGATTCACTTAACCGTAAAAGTAAAAGAGTCTACTTTTTTGCAAATACCTATCGTGGAACACGCCAAGCGGAACAGAGCAGCGCTGGACTATATGGGATTTGTCGAGGAATACTTGCAAAGGGAGGAAAAATAAGATGGCTTTTGACATGCTGGCGGCAATGGGAAAGAGGGCGGCGGCGGTTGCGCCGTCCATCGTGATGATAGACATTGAAAACCTGGTGCCGAACGAAAAGAACTTTTACCGCGTCACGGGAGACGAAGGAATAGAAAAGCAGAATGAGCAGCTAAAGGCGACAATTGAAATGTACGGCGTAGAGCAGCCTCTTATTGTAAAAGCCGTGGAGGGCGGGAAATACAGCATCATCGCAGGGGAGCGCCGCTATCTTGCGTGCAGGCGGCTGACGGACGAAGGAAAAGAGAATTATAAGATGGTGCCATGCATCGTCAAAAAGTCCCAAAGCACAGAAGACGAGCAAATTGAACTGATTATCACCAACCACCATAGAGACAAAGACCTTGCAGAGAAAATTGAAGAAGTGCGCCAACTATCGGAACTATTGCAGAAAAAGAAAGACCGGGGCGAGAAAATACCGGGGCGGCTACAAGATACCATTGCCGAATGCCTAAATATTTCAAAGTCGGAAGTAGGGCGGTTGCAGCAGATCGAAAAGAACCTAGAGCCAGAGTTGAAAGAAGCCATTAAAAAGAAAGAACTTGCAATGACACCGGCAGTGGAACTGTCAAAACTATCACCGGCGGACCAAAAAGCCGTATACGAGAAAACGGGCGGGAAGGTAACGGCGAAAGAGCTAAAGCGGTACCAGCAGCAGGAAGCGCCGGCGGAACCGGCAGAACCGGAAAACATGACCATAGACGGCTTTGAGCAAAAGAAGGGAGGGGCAACGCAAGAAGTAAAATTCGAAACTGACGAATACGGGCGGCTAGACTGGGGTGATGTTCAAAGCTACGAAGAATATGATGAAATTATTGACGTAAGGGACAGCCGGCTATTTGACGAAGGCTTTAGGATATATGTAGTACATGACAAAGAAGACAAGCTATGGAGATCGACGGCGGCGCGAGGATTCATTGAGGCCGGGGCGGGAAGATGGCCGCAAAGAGACAAAGCGGAGCCAAAGGACAGCCGGAGACACCCGGCGTTTAACACGAGAAACGAAGCTTTTCAACATGCAGTGAACAGCATGTTCTATTTCGCGGATGATGAACAAATTGCCGTATTAAACGAAATTGGCTACGAAAAGAAAGAAAAAACGGAACTAAAAACAAATGCGGAAACCATTCAAGCAGCTATGACCGTATACGCGCTTTTAGAAAGAGAACTTGGAAAACAAGAGCAAGTATTGCGGGCTATGAAGATGAAAGGAAACCAACAAAAAGAAAAAGAGATAGAGGCGCTCGTGGCATACATTAAAGAAAGTATGTTGCCAAAAGTGCAGAGCGATTTAAACGAAATGAAATGTACCCAAGTTGGGTACGGGCGGGACTAGGAGGAGCAGCATAAGTGGAGGCGCTAGAAGGGAAGGTAATTGATCCACAAAAAGACATGCAAGGGGAGTTTCATTATGGAAACGAAAAAGACTAGCCCCAAGTGGATAGAGATTGAATACGGTGAACTAAGGAAGATTAGAAGCGAGCAGGAAGCAGCCACGGTACGGGCGGGGGAACTTGCAGCAGAAAATAAAATTCAACGGGAACTGATAACCGAAAAAAAGCAGGAGCGAGACGCGGCGCGCGAGCATCTTGGGAAATCCATCGTAAGGGAAGAGCAGATCGAAAGGGAATTGGACGCGGAACGGAAGCGGACGGCGTTGCTGCGCGAGGCGTTGAGGGAGATCGGGGAAGTATCGCAAGAGTGGGATAGCTACATAAGCAACGAACTTGAAGCGATTACGAAAAGAGTACTTAAGGAGTCGAAGTTTTGAATAAAAATTCAATGCGATAAAACGCAACTTGAACAGGAGGCTTTTCATGGAGGAGAAAAACGATTTAAGGAAAAATGGCAGCGGGTGCAAAGACATGACCGCCTATGACGCTATTAAGGGCATTGGGAAAGAAAACCATCATGACCAGAACCTTGACGTAATTAACCCTCTACTCAAAGGAGTAAAGGCCATGTTTGCAGCAGCGGGGTTTGAAGTTGTCGGGCGCATTGTCTTGCAGGAAAAGTTGACGGGCAGAAAATACCGATAGCAAACGCAACAACGGAAGGAGGAAGCAGGGCATGACTGACAGCGAAAAAAAAGAGATCGTAAAATTGACGGCGGAAAAATTCATGGAGTGCCAGCGCGCGGCAAGAAAAGAAAAGCGCAGCAGGTGGCTACACGACACGCGCCAACTGATGAAGCACTACAACACCCTAAACGAACACTCAAAGAAAGCGGTAGCAACACTAGAGGAGGCGCTAGCGGCCAATGACTTGCAAGAGGGAAGCGGCCATAAAAAGATATGCGTTGAGACAATAAAGACTAGTTCGGCAAAAACGTTTGTCATAATGCAACATGTTAACTCTATGCTAGACGTATTGAAAAACGATTGTAAAAAATCGGGAAGGGAAAGAAAATACCGCATATTCAAAAACCACTTCATTGACAAAAAAACCTTTAAAACCATAGCATCAGAAGAAAATATAGACGAGAGAACGGCATACCGCGACACCGGCGATATACTTGAGACGCTGAGCGTTTTGCTGTTCGGAATTGAAGAGTTGACGAAAGCATAAAATGTCAAAAACCTGTCAGTTTACATGTCATGTTTTCAGTCGTAAAATGATAGTGTGGGAAAGTTATAAAAAAGAGAATACGAAAAAGAGTAACGCCGTTCATTTGGACGGCGCTTTTTTGCGCCTAAATTTAAGGGGGTGGCTGAATGCAATTACAAAAAGAACGCCGGGTAAGGTTGAAAGGCAAAGACCTTAAGAAACTGAACGACGCTATCTTTGAACGAGACAATCACAAATGCGTTGTGTGTGGGCGCTGGGTAAAAGATGGCGCAAAGTTTCATCATGAGCCAAGCGGCGCAAAAAAGTCGGACGAAATAAACAAAGGCGCTGTGCTTTGCGATGACTGCCACTTCGACAGGCATTTCACGAGGAGAAGCAACAAGGTTAGGCAGCGGGTGAGGGACTACCTTGCCGAGCAGCAAGAACAAGAGCCGGAGCGAGACACAAGCACAGACAGGGGCGCGTGAAGATGGCGCAAGAGTACGCAAAGCGTTTCTACAAATCGACAGCATGGCAGCGATGCAGGCAAGGGTTCATAGCGTCGAAGTTCGGGCTGTGCGAGAAGTGCAAGCAGCCGGGGAGCATCGTGCATCACAAGAAGCACATCACGCCGGACACCATCAATGACCCAAGAGTTACGCTGCACTGGGACAACCTAATGCTTCTGTGCACTGACTGCCACAACACTATACATGGACAGCACAGACCAACAAGAGACGATCTTGAGTTCGACGAAACAGGGCAGGTGGTGCCGCGCCGGCGGCGGCTATCCCCCCCTAAGAAAAATTATGGGTAGCCCCGAAGCGGACCGGAGAGGACAGTTTCAAAAAACACACAGGGCGCGCACAAAGGGGGTGTGGTGAACGGAGGGAAAAGTTTGTGGAAAATATAGACGAAAAAGCCAAAAAAGAACTGATAGATAAAGAGCTGAAAAAACTTAAGCGGATATTCACAAAGATAGACGCGAAGGTAAAAAAAGCAGTTGAAAACCTAATGTATAATGCGGCGTTTATGTCGGTTACGCTGCAACTTTTGCAATCAGAAATAAACAAAAACGGCGCAGTGAGTGAATACAAAAACGGTGAAAACCAATTCGGAACCAAAAAGTCGCCGGAAGTAGAAATTTACAACACGATGATTAAAAACTATTCCGCCGTGATGAAGCAGTTGACAGATTTGCTGCCCAGAAACGAACAACCGCCGGACAAAAAAGAAGACGGATTTGAAAAATTTGTACACGCGCGATGATGAGCGATGAACTACATCGAAAAATACGACAAGGCCATTAAAGCCGGTGACGTAACCGTATCGCAAAAGGTGGCAAAGGTATACGACCAACTTGTAAAAGACATGCACAATAAGGCGCTAGTGTGGGAGTACAGCGAGCGCCACGCGGAACATGCTATTTTTTTCATACAAAACTACTGCAAGCACTCAAAAGGGAAGATGGGCGGCAAGGCGTTTATGCTAGAGCTATGGCAGCTCGCTCTTGTTGCGGCCATGTTTGGGTTTGTTCACAAAATAGACCAGGTGCGGCGCTTTCGCGAAGTCATACTGATTGTGGCGAGAAAAAACGGGAAGTCAACACTTTCGGCGGCAATCGGGCTTTACTTGATGATTGCAGACCAAGAGCCAGGCGCGGAAATATACGCCGTAGCAACCAAGAAGGACCAAGCAAAAATAATATGGCTTGAAGCGCGCCGCATGGTGAAAAAGTCGCCGGTATTAAACCGGAAGATCCGCTGCGTTGTGTCGGAAATGACAAGTGCTTTCAACGACGGTTCATTCCGACCGCTTGGGAGCGACAGCGACACGCAGGACGGCTTGAACGTGCATGGAGCGCTGCTGGATGAAGTGCACGCATGGAAAGACAAGAACCTGTACGACGTAATCATAGACGGAGAAAGCGGGCGGGAGCAGCCGTTGACGTTCATAACGACAACCGGCGGCACGGTGCGCGAATCTGTTTTTGACATGAAGTACGACGAATGCACGCGGATACTGAATGGCTACGGGGACGCAGTAGGGTATCACGACGACCGTGTTCTCCCTGTCATATACGAACTGGACAAGCGGGACGAATGGACAGATGAAAAGGCGTGGGCCAAAGCAAATCCGGGCTTGGGGACAATTAAAAGCCTTACGACGCTGAAAGGCAAAGTGCATAAAGCAAAAGAAAACGCACTGCTTGTCAAAAACCTGCTGACGAAAGATTTCAACGTCCGCGAAACATCGTCGAGCGTGTGGATGTCGTTTGAGCAGCTAAACAACGAAGCGACATTTGACATGAAAAAGCTAAACCCGTCCTACGCCATCGCCGGGGCGGATTTGTCGGGAGCCGTAGACTTGACGTGCGGAACCGTAATCTTCAAAGTACCGGACGATGAAACAATATACGTGCGGCAAATGTATTTTCTGCCGGAAGACTTGCTAGAAAAGCGGGTGCGTGAAGACAAAATACCGTACGACCTATGGAAAGACATGGGGTACCTGCGGACAACGCCGGGAAACAAGGTAGACTATAAGTTTCTGACGCAGTGGTTCGTTGAATTACGCGAAGAATACAGCCTGTACGTAGTATATGGCGGCTACGACGCGTGGAGCGCGAAATATTGGGTCGATGAAATGACGGACAACTTCGGGGAAATCATGGAGCCGGTCTACCAAGGTAAAAAGACGCTGTCAGCGCCTATGAAAGCGCTAGGGGCAGACCTGGACGCGAACCGGATCAACTACAACAACAATCCGGTTTTGAAATGGTGCATGTCAAACGTTGCGGTAGACGTTGATAAAAACGACAACATACAACCGATAAAGACAGACAACCAGCGCCGCAGGATTGATGGTTTTGCCAGCTTGCTAGATGCCTATGTGGTGCTGGAACGACACAGGACAGACTATGAAAATATGATTTAGCGGGGAAGTGAAAAAACTTGTGGCTATGGGAAAAAATAAAGACATTTACCAACAGGAATCCATCAGCCGTGCGGCTGACGATGGTAAACGAGTACGGAAGCGGCCTCTACACATGGAATGGGAAGCTGTACCAATCGGACTTGATACGAAGCTGCATTAGGCCGTTTTACAAGGCCGTAGGGAAGCTACAGGCGCAGCAGGTGAGGACGAACGGGCAGGGAGATATCAAGATTAACCCGGATGCCTATATACGCGTCCTACTGGAAGAACCTAACCCATACATGACCGGGCAACTTCTGCAAGAAAAATTGGCGATACAGCTAAAACTGAATAACAACGCATTCGCATATGTCTTGCGGGACGATTTCGGCTTTGCTACGGAAATATACCCGCTGTCATGCGTTATGGCGGAAGCGAAGTACGATGAAAACGGGTACCTGTATATCCTATTCACGCTAAAAAATGGCAAAACAATGCAGTTGGCCTATAGCGACGTGATCCACTTGCGGCAGGACTACAGCGACGATGATGTTTTTGGAGCAAGCAACCGGGAAATGTTTATGCCGCTTATGAATATCGTAGGATCAACTGACCGGGGGATCGTTAACGCGATCAGAAACAGCGCGTGTATACGCTGGCTCTTAAAATACAAAAGCGTCATGAAACCGGAAGACATAAAGAAAAACACGACGGATTTCGTGAAGTCGTTCTTGAGCGTGGATAATAGCGAGAGCGCCGGGGCCGCAGCGGTTGACGGAAAGATGGACGCGGAGCAGGTTAAACCGCAAGACTACGTGCCAAACGCATCACAAACAGACCGCACCGTACGGAGAATATACAGTCTGTTCGGGACGAATGAGAACATTGTGCAGTCGAAATACGATGAAAACGGGTGGAACGCGTACTACGAAAGCGAAATCGAGCCGGTAGCCATGCAGCTATCTAACGAATTCAGTCGAAAAATATTTTCTCCAAGAGAACGCGCCCACGGAAACCGCATTGCCTTTGCCGCCAACAGCTTGCAATATGCCAGCATGTCAACAAAACTGCAACTATCGCAAATGGTAGACCGTGGAGCCATGACACCGAACGAGTGGAGGGCCGTACTGAACATGGGAGTTATCGAGGGCGGCGATAAGGCCATTCGACGCAAAGACACTGGCACGGTAAAGGAGGTGAAAAAAGATGAAAAAAACGCTGAATGAGTTTTTGGCAATGACCGACGTAGATCAGCCGGGGGAAAATCCAAAATTGTATTTTTACGGCGACATTGTTTCTGACTGGTGGGGAGCATGGCAAGAAGAAGACCAATACCCTACAGCAATATGCAATTTTTTAGCGGCGGCGCAAGGAAGGGACATTGATATTTATATCAATTCGGGCGGGGGCGCTGTTTTTGCCGGCATGGCGATTTATAACATGCTTAAACGGTACAGCGGGCAAAAAACGGTATATGTGGATGGCGTTGCAGCCTCCATTGCGTCCATTATTGCGCTGGCAGGAGATCGGGTTATCATCCCGGAGAATGCCTACTTTATGGTTCATAGGCCGTGGATGAGCATTGCCGGGAATGCCGAGGAACTACGCAAGGCAGCGGAGGCGCTAGACACGCTAGACAGGGGAGCCACAGCCGTATACCAAGAATTTAGCCAGATTGGCGAAGATGAGCTGAAAAAATACATCAGAGAAGAAACGTGGTTTACCGGCAAGGATGCGGCGGAGATTTTTTCAAAAGTTGAAACCGTGGCAGCGGTGGAAGCGGCAGCGAAAGCAGACCAAGAAACGCTGAGCCGGTTTCGCGCAGTACCAAAATTACTGCAATGCGAATTCCAGAAAAACACAGAACAAGAAAAAATTATAGAAAGAGAACGCCTGGCACTGCTGGGCATGAAGGGGGAAACAAAACATGAACTATGAACAGTACAAAGAAATGCGGGGGGCCTTGCTGAAAGAAGCGCAGGCGTTTTTGGACGCGGGAAATGTGGCGGAAGCCAAGGCCAAGCGGGAAGAAATCGAAAAGCTAGACACAAATTTTGAAGCAGCCGCGCGCGAGGACGCGAACCTAGCAGCGCTCCAAAAAACAGGAATCGTGAAACAACCAAAGAGCGCAGCGCCAACGGGAGCACTGACACCGCTAGGGGAAACGGGCGAAGCGGGAGGGAGCACAGACGAGGCGCAGGCTAAGCTGTATCGCACGGCCTTCGCGAAGACGATGATGCGGCAAGGGCTATCTGCGGACGAGACAACCTGCTTCAACGCGGTAAACGATAAGTTTAAAATGCAGACGCAGACCGCCGCAGAGCATGGCGTTCTTATCCCGAACACGATGCGGGAACAAATCTGGATGCAAGTTGCGGAAACACACCCAATTTTGCAGGATGTATTGAAAACGTTCGTGCCAGGCTCGCTTACCATTCCCCAAGACACAGATGAAATGAAAGACGGAGAATGGACGGACGAGGCCACGGAGGCGGTAGGAGATGACGTGGGCTTTGCTAAGCTGGAACTGAGCGGTTGCGAACTGGTAAAGGCCGTAACGGTTAGTTGGAAGATGCGGAAAATGAGCATCGACGCGTTTTTGGCATACGTAACAACAAAAATTGCAGAAAAAATGGGGAATGCGTTAGCCAAGGCCATTCTTAACGGCAAAGGCAAGCCGGGAGAAGCAGACACGTTCAAAGCGCAGCCAATGGGGATTTTGACCGCGCTGGCAGCAGAAGCAACCACGCCGCAGGTAGTAACCTACGAAGCGGACAAACTGGACTACAAAACAATTACCAGCGCGCGTGCGAAGATTAAAAGCGCATACTCTAGCGGTTGCGCAATCTACGCAAAGAGCGCGGACGTATGGAACGTTCTGGCGAACATTGTCGATGGGATCAAACGGCCTATTTTTGTACCGGACCCAACCGGACAATGCGTGGGCAGATTGTTTGGCATTCCGGTGAAAGAAGAAGACGGACTGCCGGTGGGAACGTTCTTGATCGGGAACGTTTCAGCCGGCTACGCCATGAACGTGAACGAAGACATGACCATGTACAAAGAAGAGCACGTCAAAGCGCGCACGGCGGACTACATGGGCTATGCAATCATCGACGGCGGCGTATTGACCACCAAGGCGTTTGCCGCAATTAAACTGGCAGCAGCGCCGGGCGCTTAATCATACATGCTGAAAGGGGCGGCTACAAATGACATTAGAAGAGGTTAAACTTTATATGCGCGTCGATGACGATACGGACGATGCGCTAATCACGTCGTTGCTTGCCGCCGCGCAGCAGTATGTTGAGCGGAAGACGGGCAAAATTTACAAGCCAGAAGACGAACTTTGGAACCTGTGCATCAAGCAACTTGTGATCCACTGGTACGAAAACCGCGAGGTGCAAGCGACAAGCACGAGAAACAATCTTGTAACGATAGACCATACCGCCGAAGCAATAATCTCTCACATTTCGTTGTGCGGTGATTACGCATGAACGCCGGAACGCTGGACAAGCGGGTAACCTTTTACGGGAAACAAGAAGTAAAAGGGAAAATGGGGATTCAACAACAAGTGGTGCCGATAAAAACGGTTTGGGCCAGGGTGGAGCCGGCGCGCGGGCGGGAATACTACGAGGCGCAAAAGGCAAGCGCCGAAACAACCTACAAAATCACCACTCGCTACATCAAGGGCATTACGCCGGACATGACAATTCATTTCAAAGAGCATATTTTCAAAATAAATTCCATCATAAATCCTTACATGAAAGGAGAAAAAATGGAATTTATGTGCGTTGAGGACGAAAAGCCGTATGAGTGATTTCGAAGAGCAAGGGCTAAAAGAGCTGCAAGACGCTATCAAGCAAATTGCGGACGAATTCCCGTTTGAAATGGAAACGGCATTGGAACAAATGGGAAAAAAGTTCAAAAAAGCCGTAATCGAAAAAACGCCGGTAGGCGGCGAAGCATCCAAGGCGCGGGAAAAGCTAAAGAACGGAAAAGCGCTAAGCAAGAAGCAGCGAGCAGTACACCGGCGAGCATCGCGGCACGCGCTGGACAAGTCCTATAAAACGGAAATTGAAGGATATGGCGAGAGCAAACAAATGAATTTTTGGAGCGAAGCGCCACATTTTCACTTAGTCGAACGAGGGCATAAAAAAGTAAACAAGAAGCACCATGTGACCGGGTTTACACCGGGAGTGCATATGGTAGAAAGGACGTGTCAAGAGTTTGAAGAGATACTGCCGGGTGAAGCGGAAAAAATAATTGAGAAAGTGACTAAAAAGCTGTGACAAAACAATCAGATATAGGCGAAGCGGTGAAAAACATACTGGAAAGTAAATTTCCGGGGTGCAGCGTGTACGCAGACGAAGTGCGGGAGGGATTTAAACCACCTGCATTTTTTGTTGAGCTAATACCGGCTACGCACAATGTGAGTACAAATTTCAACTCGAACGACTTAACCATAACCATAACGTATTTGCCAAGGACCTACACGGCGGAAGACAACGCGAACGTAGCGGATGAAATCAAAGCAGCCTTTGGGATGTTTTTCAAGGTAGGAGCGAGGGCGCTAAAGATTGACGCTGTGTCTTTCCACAAGACCGGAGAAAACAAGGAAATATTGCAAGTGGATATTTCCGTAAAGTATTTTGACGGCCTGGAAAAGACGGAAACAGGAGACAAAATGAACGAACTGCACATGAGGACAGTAAAAGAGGAGGATGAACAAACGTGGGAATGCCAAAAATCACAATAGTATTCAAGGAACTAGGAATCACGGCCATTCAGCGCGGCGCGCGGGGCATTATGGCAATGATTTTGCGCGGAGCCTTGCCCAACGTAACGGCGGAAAACCAAGTAACCACCGTATACACCACGACGGATATTCCGACCGGGATTAGCGATTTTAACAAAGAACAGATCGAATTGGGGCTTATGGGGTACCAGACAACGCCTAAAAAAATTCTTCTGTACTTCTTGCCGGAAGCGGAAACGAACTACGACAAAGCGCTAAAGTACCTGGAAACAGCCAGGTGGGACTACCTGGTTATCCCCACCATCAAAGAAGAAGAAACAATGACAATTGCTACGTGGATCAAAGGATTGCGGACGCAGAAAGACATTATGGTAAAAGCGGTGCTTCCAAACTGCCCTGCGGATACCGAGGGGGTTGTAAATTTTGCCACAGAAACAATCGTGACAAAAGCAAAAACGTTTACAACCGCAGAGTATTGCAGCCGTATTGCGGGCGTGATTTGCGGAACGCCAATGACCATCTCCTGCACCTTTGCGCCGCTGCCGGAAGTAATCGACTGCGACCACTTGATAAGCGACGAACGCAACGCCGCCGTAGATGCCGGGAAGCTTATCATTTTCCATGACGGCGAAAAAGTAAAAATTGCGCGCGGCGTAAATAGCTTCATCACCACAATTCAGAACAAAGGCGACAGCTTCAAAAAAATCAAACTCGTCGATGCAATGGACATGATCCACGACGATATCAAGAAAACGGCGCAGGATAGCTATTTGGGCAAATATGCAAATAGCTATGACAATAAGTGCTTATTGATTACGGCCATCATGGGATACCTTGACGGCCTGGTACTGGACGGAATTCTAGACCCTGGCAAAAACAGCGTAGTCATTGACGTAGACCAACAGCGCGTGTACTTGAAGTCCAAGGGAACCGATGTAACGGAAATGAAAGACCAAGAAGTAAAAGAAGCCAACACCGGCGACAAAGTGTTCTTGAAAGGCAATATCAAAATCTTGGACGCAATCGAAGACATTAACCTTCCGTTCTACATCTAAGAAAAAGGAGTTGAAAAAACATGCCACAAGCAGGATACAGACCGGAGAACGTAATTTCCGGGACATGGGGCGAAGCGTGGATCGACGGAGACTATATGGCCGAGGCGACCGGGCTGAAAGCAAACGTGAAGCTAGACAAAGAAGAAGTGAAGCGCTGCCGAACGCTGGCGAAGGGCTACAAGACAACGGGCATTACTTGCACCGGGTCGATCAAGCTAAACCATGTAGACAGCAAATTGAAAGTAAAAATCAGCGACAACCTAAAGCGGGGCAAGGCGACAGTAATGACCATCATTTCCAAGCTGGCGGACCCGGACGCGCTGGGGGCGGAACGCATCGCCATTAAAGACGCGACGTTTGACGAGGTGAACTTAGCGGACTGGGAAGTAAAAAAATTAGGCGAGGAATCCATGCCGTTTACTTTCAGCGACTGGGACCTTTTGGACACCATTGAATAGTACGCCACTAGAGAACAAAACAGGCAAATAGCGGCGCTCATGGGCGCGATCAGACGCAAGAAAATGCCGAAAAGTACACCACAAAAAGACATGAAAAGTGAGGAATAAAAATGAGTTTAGTAGAAAGCTTGCTAAAAGCGGATGTTGCCAAAATCACGGAGCTGCCGGAAGACGAAATCGAAATCAAGCGCCTCTCCAAAATCACCGGGAGCCGCTTCGCCGTGAAGGTCCGGGCTATCAACGGGACCCGCTTTACGGAAATCCAAAAGAACACGCTGAACATCAAAAAAGGAAAAAATGATTTTGATGTTACCAAAGCCAAGACGCTGACCGTACTCGAAGGGCTTGTGGAACCGGACCTGCGGGACAAAGAGCTGCTGAAACAGTTTTCGTCGGTTACGCCAAAAGAAGCGCTAAACAAAATCTTCTTATCTGGCGAAATTGATAAAATCTACAAGAAAATCACAGAGCTGTGCGGCTACGAAGAAGACGAAGACAGCGAAGGGGACGCAGAAGAAATAAAAAACTAATCAAGACGGACTGGAAGGTACAGGCAATGTACCTTCTTTTCCGTTATCACGACTGGGAGCCGCATATATTTAACAACATGCCAAAAGGAGAACAGAAAATAACACACGCCTTTGTGGTACAAGAAGCGGAAGAGCGGCAGGAAGAAGCAGAGGCGTTGAAGGGAGAATAACAATGGCAAAAGCGATTGACGCGATGATTCGTCTGCGCGACATGTTTACGCCGGTGTTGCGGCAAGTTGACAGCGCCATGCGAGCGCACGAACGAACGACAAGCGCGATGCGGCAAAGCACAGCGGCGATGGGAGCATCGCTGCAAGCGGCAAGCCGCGCCGCCCAGGAGCACTCAAAAGAGATTATTCGCATGGGGAAAAGCATAAGCAGCGCAGGGGATTCGATTACGGCAATGAGCAACAAAGCCGCCATGCTGGCAGCGCCGCTGATGGCCGCTGCCGGCGCTGGGCTGAAAATGAATAGCGACTTAACAAACGGCATGGCAAAAGTATCGACGCTCGTAGATACGACAGTTGTGGACATGGCAGCTTTGCGAAGAGGAATAATTGGGGTATCAAGCGATACGGGAGTAGCGTTGGACTCCTTAACCGAAGCGCAGTACCAAGCGATATCGGCAAATATTAGCGCAGCGAAGAGCGTTGATTTTGTGAGACAGGCAGTAATATCATCGAAAGCTGGATTCACAGATACAACAACGGCGGTAGATGGACTGACTACTGTTTTAAATGCCTATGGATTATCAGCAGAAAGCGCATCGAGAATATCAGACCAGATGTTGATGACGCAAAATTTAGGGAAAACAACATTTGGGGAAATGGCAGCGGTAATTGGACAAGTAGCAAGTTCTGCCTCGCTAGCAAAGGTTGGAACCGATGAATTGTTTACAAGTATCGCAGTCCTTACAAAAAACGGTATAAAAACACCAGAAGCGATTACTGAAATCAACGGAGTATTGACAGCCATTGCCAAACAAAGTAAGCAGACCATAGCTCAAGCGAAAGCATTAAAAATTGATTTCAGCGAAGCGCACCTGAAAGCCGTTGGCATGGGGCAATTTTTGGCGGAAATAAAGAACAAAGTCGGGGACGATGGTAATGCCATAATCAAACTGTTCGGGCGCGTAGAAGCCGCCAACGGGTTTAAAGTTTTAACAAAAGACATGGCGGACTATCAAAGTATTCTTGACAGGGTAAAGAATAGTGTTGGCGCAACACAGCAGGCGTATGAAAAAACGAAAACTCCGGCGGAACAGGCAGCAATCGCCATGCAACAGCTGCGAATTGCCGGAATGGAACTTAGCCAGGGGTTAGCGCCTTTACTGAAATCAAGCACGGCGCTAATAAAACAATTTGCAGCGTGGCTGAACTCTCTAACCGACGCACAACGAAACATGCTGTCCTGCGCTGCAAGAAATATTGTTATTTTCGTCGTGCTTACTGGCGTTCTTGGGCGGGTTGTAAGCAGCGTAGGAAAAGTAACGACGATGTTCGGAAAAATGGCCGCTGCCGCCAAGACAAACGGAGGCTGGATAGCGGCGCTAACAAATAAATTTCCGACAGCGGCTAATGCGGCAAGTAAAGCTATGACGGCGATAAAAAGCGGACTTACAAAAATGGGCGGGCCGCTGGTTGCTTTTAACCAAGGGGTAATGATGGCTTTTAGACATCCAATAGAGGCTATCAACAAGCTAAAAGCAAGCATAACAGGCATTGGAAGCAAGCTTGGAATGATGAGTAGCGTGATTTTGAAAATGAAAACAGCGATAGTGTCAAACATGAGTAGTGTAATGACGGCCATACTAGGCATTATGCGAAATCCGCTAGGGGCAATGGGGAAGTTAATAACATCGGCGCAAGGGGCAATTTTAAGACTCGTCGGGACGCTGCAAGGCGGCATGGTGCCGGCGCTGCGGGCGGTGGGCATTGCCTTGCGCGGCTTATTCTTAAATCCCATAGGGATAGCGATTATGGTCATTGCGGCGCTGGCGTTTGCGATTTACTCCAATTGGGGAGCGATTAAAGGTTTTTTCATGGAAACATTTACCGCAATTGGGGACAGGGTAAAGCAGATGGCCGCAACATTTTCAGACAAATTTAGCGCGATATGGGAAAAAGCGCAAGGCGTATTCGCGCGAATGGTTTCTCTGTTCGGAGACAGTGGCGGGGCCATTGGGAAAACAGTAAGCTTTATTGCTACGGTACTGATTGCCGGACTAGGAGCGACGCTGAACATTGCGCTAAGCATTATTGAAATGTTTGTCAATGCGGCGTGTGTCATTATCAACGGAATTTTGGACGTATTCGACGGCGTGATAACCTTCCTAAGAGGAGCCTTTACAGGAAATTGGAGCCTTGCGTGGGAAGGGGTTGTACAGATATTTTCGGGGATTTTCGGAACGATTTCCGGGATTTGTGAAACCGTGCTGGGCGGGGTAAGGGCAAGCATTAACGCGGTCATTGGAGGAATAAACAGCATTTCAGTTGACGTGCCGGAGTGGGTACCGGGAGTTGGCGGGCAGCACTACCAACCTAGTATTCCGATGCTGGCGGGCGGGACAGACAGTTGGCCCGGCGGCTTAGCCATGATCCACGACGCGGGGGCGGAAATAGTGGACCTTCCGCGCGGTGCCAGGGTGTACCCGCACGACAAGTCATTAGCCATGGCGTTTAACGCTGGCAGAGAACACCAGGTAATCAAAAGAGGGCCTGCGTTAGCGACTGCGACTGCGGCGACAACCGGCGGCAGCAGAACGCAAAATAACAACCAAAAGACAGAGCGAAGCATAAACATAACAATTCCAAAATTCGCCGAGCAAATCATCATCAAAGAAACGGCAGACGCACAGGAAGTCATGAAGTATTTTGCAAGTGAAATTGACAAGATGGCGGGCAACATGGCGTAAGGGGGCTTTTGAGTGGATTTCACAGGGATTTTAAGCAAAATGACAGGAAGCACCGGCAATGGGATGACGGGTAATGGGCTGACGAAGTCGCAAATGAAGTTCTTTCTTAGCCATTATGGGGATAAATTTCAGCTGCCAATGGCTCCTCCTGAGTTTGAAGTCTCTGTAGACCAAAAGCATACGGTAATCAATATAAATAATATCGGCGAAGCCTTGATGCTGGGGAAAAGCGGGCTAATGGAAATGAAAATAGAAAGCTTTTTCCCAGCCCAAGAGTATTATTTTGCAGATGTGAACGACGCAAAGCAGCCGTATACGTATATTGAAAAGCTGCTGAAATGGAAAGACAGCGGCAAGCCGATGCGACTGAACATAACAAGCACAGGAATAAACAAACCGTTTGTAATTCAGTCTTTGAGCTACAAGGAGCAGGACGGAACCGGGGACGTGTACTATTCGCTAAAACTTAAAGAATACAGGTATTTAACACAAAAATCAAAAGAAATTGACCAAACAAACGAGCTGGAGCAGCGCGTCGATGAGCAGCAAAACCTAGCAGACACAGTAACTGTTTACCCGGGGGATGACATGATGGATGTAGCCTTGCGCGCGTACGGGCCGGGGAACTATACAAGCCAGTACAAAGCGCTGGCAAAATCGCCACTGCAAGCGGGAGATGTGCTGACGAAAGCGCTAAAACGGAGCGGCAAAAATGTTTATATTCAAACATAATGACAAAGACATATCGTCGCTGGTTGAACGCGTGAGCATGGCGGATGATGTTGACCAGGCGGCAAGAACCTGCGAGTTTACCATTGCGTACAACACGAAAGACGATTTACTTGAAAAAGAAGATATCAAACTGGGAGACATGTTCTACGTGTTTTACCAGGACGAAACAAAAACGCCCACAACAGCCGAAAATAGTGCAGGGGGTACAACTACAAGCACAACCGGAGAAACGACCAGCACAGCGAACACCAGCAAGCCAGTAGAGGTGTTTCGCGGGAAAGTGTTTTACCGAGAACGTGATACTTCAAATGTGGTTATGCGCTTCACGGCCTATGACAATTTGATTTATCTTGCGAAGAGCAAAACAACGCGAAAGTTTAAAAACATCACGGTTGCTGACACTATAACGCAGGTCGTAAATGAACTTGGCTTGATACTGGGGGAATTGCCGACAATTTCCACGGCGGTAGATTTTATCGCGGACACCAAGACGGGCATTGAGATCATAAAGCAAGCGCTGGGTTACGAAAAGGCCGCGACTGGGAAAGTGTACAGCCTTGTAATGAGCGAAGGACTACTGAATGTTGTTTTGAAAGGAACGGGAATTGCCGGCGACGATGACTTCAAATTAACGGATGATACGAACCTGGAAAAAACAACCTATTCCGAAAGCGTGGAAGACATGGTAAATCAAATCATGATCGTGGACAAAGACGGGAACGCATCAAGCTACGTGACTGTTGCTGACCAGGTGAGCGCTTACGGAATGATACAGGATGTATACAAAATCGACGAAAAACAGAACACGCAGACGCAGGCTGGCGCGAAATTGAAAGGAATCACCTACAAATGCAGCCTGTCGGCAATTGGTGATGCTCGCTGCAAAGCTGGATATTGTATAAACGTAAAAGACGAACAGTTGTGGGGAAAGTTCTTTATAAAATCAGATCGGCACGAAATATCCGGTAACGTTCATAAAATGAATCTGGAACTGGAATACGTGGGGGCGGCGGACGATGATAAAAAAGAATGAGAATCCGGCTGTAAAACTGGTAAAAACATTTCAAGAAATCTCAAAAGGATGCAACACAAAAGAAGGATTGCAGGGAATCATTTTAGCGCCGCCGCCGGAAATACAGATTGAGTACAATAACATCATTCTTGACAAAGACGATGTGTGGATTAACGAAAATTTACTGATTGGCTATACGCGGACAGCGAAAGGACATATCAAAAGCGAAACGCAGCCAAAGGCGGGAGGCGGAGGCGATGCCGAGTTTGCGAGCCACACGCACGCCATAGACAACGACTACACGGACAGCATAACCTACACAGATACGCTTAAGCCAGGAGACCATGTAGCAATGATGAAAATAGAAGGAACTGGGCAGTATTTTGTGATGTTTAAGGCGGTGAGGCTATGAGTTTCAGCTTTATAACCGGCGCGACCGGAGAAGAAGCAAGCAGCGCGGCGCTGCCGTTGTTCCGAGAATACGCGTGGGACTTCGAGCATGATTGCTTTTTGTACAAGGACGGGAAGCACATTGTGGTTACCGGACGGGAAGCACTCAAGGTGTGGATATACAAGACTTTGAAAACCGAGCGGTACAGATACCTTGCATATGACGGCGCGTACGGAATAGAGCTAGAGCAATTCCAAGGAAGGAGGCCGAACGACGCAGAAGCCGCGTCGGAAGTGAAAAGGTACGTGGAAGAAGCGCTGCTGGTGAATCCGTACATCGAAGAGCTGACAGGCATTTCCTGGACGAACGAAGCGGACATACTGGAAATGGAGATAACTGCAAAAACGGTATACGGGGAGGTGACACAGGGTGTTTGAAGCACAGAAGCGGGAGACAATAGCCACAAGGCTAAAAAGCAATCTAAAAGAAACGCTGGGCAGCGAAATTTCAACAATCGAAGGAACCTTTGAAAGCGACAACATACAGGCAAATTCCTACGAGTTTGAAAAAAGTTACGCGGAAATGGAAATGATCGTTGAGGCGGCGTTTGCTGATACAAGCTGGGATAATTTTTTAACCATGCGCGCGGCGGAAATGGGAGTAATCAGAAAAGAGGCCGTTAAAGCAATCGGGAAGGTAAAAGTAACCGGGACGGCTGGTGCAAAAATAATCAAAGGAAGCCTTTTTGCTACACCAGATGGTACTAATTTTTACACAACAGCAGACGCGGTGATAGGCGCAGACAAAACAGCGGAAATTGCAATTGAAGCGCAGGTGGCCGGGAACGACGGGAACGTAAAAGAGAACACAATAGTAAAAATCCCCATGAGCATACCGGGCGTTCACGAAGTGACAAACGAAGCCGTGACATACGACGGCTTTGACCAAGAGACGGACGAAGACCTAAAAACAAGGTATTTCTTGAAGGTGCGAACGCCGGCGACCAGCGGGAACAAAAACCACTACAAGCAATGGGCGATGGCCGTAGCGGGTGTAGGGAATGCTAAAGTATTTCCTACGTGGAATGGGCAGAACACCGTGAAAGTGGTTATTGTGGACGCGAACAACGGAACGGCCAACGAAGAGCTAATAGGAAGATGCTTTGGGTATATTGAAGAGCAGCGGCCTATTGGTGCAATTGTGACCGTAACGACAGCGCAGCCGAAGACGGTGAATATTTCGGCAAAAATTGACGGCATATTAGACCTGGAAGAGTTGCGAAAAAAAGTGAACCTTTATTTTAAAACATTCGGGTTCGACAGCGGGCATGTATCCATCGCAAAAATAGGAGCCTATCTAATCTCATGCACAAACGTAAACGACTACGATGCCCTAAAGCTGAACGGCGCAGAGGAAAACGTAAATCTTGAAGTGGAAGAGCTGCCGGTAATAGGGGAGATCGTAAATGATCCGTAACAAGGAAGTAAATATTTTACGCTACCTGCCGGAATTTGTCGCGAAGGACAAAACATTTAAAGCGGTTGCCGACATAGAAAGCGCCGAGCACGAAACAATACGAATAGGCATACAAGACCTGCTGAACCAGATGTTTGTAGATACGGCAACGTGGGGCCTAACGGCATGGGAGCGAGTGTTTCAGACAAGCCCGCCGCCTAACGCAAACTACGCAGTAAGGCGGTCGATGTTGAAAGCAAAAATGCTTGGACTTGGAACCATGACGCGCAAACAGATGGAAATACTGATAAATCAGTTCGTGGACAACCACGATGCGTACGTTGTGGAAAACGTGAAGCCGGGATGTTTTCAGATCGTGCTGCCGTCAAACGTAACGTGGGTAAGTGCAATGCGGGATGCCGTGGAAGAAATGAAACCGGCGCACTTGGCGTATTGCATTTTATACACGATTTTCGGAGAACTTATTGAAAAAGTCGAAGTGCGGGAGCAATTTAAGGCGGAAATTTCATTCTCAATGCGTGACGAGGTGCAATGGCGAGGAAAGAGGCTGGACGGGAGCTGGACGCTGTGCGACGTATCTAGGTTGGACGCGGCATGGAGCCTGGACGGAAGGCGCAGGCTAGATCATAGAATATCATCGCCGCCGGGAGTTTACTTGGATTCAAACGTAGACAGGCTGGGCGTTCTGAACATAGGACTTGCCGGGATGGTCGAACAAATGACGGCGGCAGTAAAGCTGAACGGGCGGCAGCGGCTGGGCGGGGAATTCTTACTAGGACTCAATGCTGCGCCGCTTGACGATGGCGGCGAACTGGAAATAAGAAGACTGCATCGACTGGACGGAGCATGGCGGCTGGACGGCGGGAACAAGAACATCCTAGACGGTTCTATACCGCTAGACGGAAGAGCGACGCTGTACGCGCGGGGAAATCGGTTGGCGGTGCAAACCTATACGGACAGATTAGACGGCGGCTTGGCGCTGACAGCGATTAAAAAATTAAGCCCAAGCTACTTGCTGCATCCCAACTTTACGGACACCGTGGAGGCAAAAGAAACGCTCTCAATCGTAATCACCAGAACCGTAAAAATTTACGAAAGAGCAGAGACTGCATTTTCACTGGGCGGGAATTGGCGCTTAGATGGTGAATTGCTGCTTGGGCAAAACGACATAGCGATAGATCGAGGGGGAGAAGTCGAAACGGCCACGGCGAAAAGGCTAGACGGAACATGGGCCATAGATGGAGGCGATGTAAACAGAATGGATGGTACAACGGTGCTAAATGGTGCGCTAAATCTTGATGGGGGAGGAAATAGAATTGAAGTTAAAAGAAACAATGAACAGTTATAAAGGAACGCTGACGCTGCTCATTAGAAAAAACGGGAAAGTTATTGAAGAAATCAAAGAACACAATTTGATTGTTGATAGCGGAAAAGTACGGCTGGCGCAGCTACTCGCCGGGCAAAGTACCGCAGCAATTAAGTACGTGGGGATCGGCAGCGGAGAAGATCAAGCGCTGGCGACGGACACGCAGCTAAAAGATCAACAGCTAATCCCAATTACAGCAACCAGTATCGTGGGGACAACGGCGCACTTCGATTTCTTCATTGGAACCGGAGTGGCCGACGGCGCGATTATTCATGAATTCGGGCTGTTCTGCGCGGATGAAACCATGTTTTCGCACCGCGTCCGCACTGGGAAGATAGAAAAAGAGGCAGACATGGAAATCAAGGGGTACTGGGAAATAGAAATTTAAGGAGGAATCAAAGTGAGTGAAGAAAATCTGAAAGAAACAACAGAGTACACCGCAGGGATTTACCAACTCAAAACCAATGATTTGGCGGAGGGCGGAGAAAATGGCGTACTAAACACGCCGCTTCGGCAACTTGCCAACCGGACGGCGTTCCTAAAAAAGAGAACGGAGGAAGTTGAAGCAAAGATACCGGGAACGGAATCTTTTGAAAGAATCTATCAGCAAATAGCCGGCCTGGACGTGTCGAAAATCGAGAAAAGGACAGACCACTTGGAAAGAATCACAGGGGACCTAATGCTAGTGTTGGACGCGAACCTAATGTACCCGGACGCGGATGCAATTTTGGTAGAAAATTTTGATGACCCGGACAAGGTGGACTTGACGGAAGTGCAGGTAACGTCGGTAATTTCTGGCGATGACAGCATCGACGTTGTTGACTCAACAAACCTGGTAATCGGAGCAAATTATATTTTGACCGACGGGGAAAACCAAGAAGAAGTGCAAATCAAATCAATCAACGTTTCGGGATCAACGCACCGTATTGTATTTGAAACGCCGGTAATTAACCAATATGACGCGAATCGAACCAAAATGCACAGGTCCTCCATTGCAGTTTATAACGGTCGTGCATACGGCGGCGGCAGCATCAAAACAGATACGTACGCGCCGGGAATTGACTGGAAAGGATCGACAACATCGCAGGACGTAACGGCGGCGGCTGGCGCGTTCACAAATGAAAGTGATTATGAATTAACGGGCGTTGTGTTCAGTAATGGCAAAGCGGTACTGGGCGGGCAGGCGGTAGGAATTGTGCTTGTTAAGACAGGCGGCGGCGCTGGAACGTGGGCGCAGGTAAATGCGGAAGGAGATAACTTACAATGACAATAAATTTTGATGCTACGTACCCGTGGGCGGGGATGCAGGCAGTAACGGTTGACGGACAAGCAATGATTTACGTACCAAAGTTTTACCAGAAGATCGGCACGGCACCAACGGGGAGCCAGCAGGCCGGGAACAAAGGAAAATGGGTAAGCGACAGAAAGCTAAGCGGCTTTACGGTCCATCCCGCGTTTATGAAAGATGGTGTGGAAAAAGCAGGCTTTTACGTGGCGGCGTATGAATGCTGCGTAGACCCCACAAATAGCGCCAAGGCAGGAAGTTTGGTGGGCAAAGCGCCACTGGTAAGCATCGACTTCCCAACAATGAAAGCGCGTTGCACAGCGAGGAACACAGGAACCGGAGAACAAGCGGGCTGGCATTTGTGGAACATTTACGAGCTAGCAGCCGTACAAACACTGGCGTTAATTGAGCTAGGCACGCCGGACGTACAAACAAAAATCGCCGCAGGAAATGTTAATAGTAGCGCAGCGGTAGTAACGGGCAGCACGGCGGCAAAATATCGCGGGATTAGCGAATTGTGGGGCAATGTGTGGCATATGGTAGATGGCTTGAAAGGAAACGGGACCACAATTCAAATCTTTGACCGAGAAGGAAAAAACACATATATCAACACCGGAGTTGTAGCAAACACAGGAAGCGGATACACAAAGGAAATGCTTACGAACACAGGAACGGGATTTGATTTTAACGATGTTTATGTTCCGTCAACCATTGATAGTACAGCGGCAAACGGAACGTACGGGGATTATTACTGGGCGGCAACGTCGGATTTTGTTTGTTATCACGGCGGCCGCTGGGACAACGGGGCCATGAACGGGCTGTTCACGTTGTACTTGTACAGCGTTTCGGGCTACTCCGACCCGTACATCGGCGGTCGCCTGGCAAAATACGTAGACTGATAACTGAAAACTGAGATTCTGCTGTACCGCGCGGTAGCGCGGTACAGTCTTTTGTGTGGTGAAATCATGGCAATTGAAGGACTAAAATTATTAACAAAAATCGAAGAAGTAGAACGCTATAGCCACGTGGCGGTACAGCAGTTCCCGAAAAGTGAAAAATACGCACTGGCATTGCAAATAAGGGAAACGCTGTCAGAAATTATCCACATAACCATAAGGTGCGCAAAGCGGTACTACAAAAAAACAACATTGCAAGATTTGGACATAGAAATTGAATACCTAAGGACGCTAATAAGAAAAAGCTACGCACTGAAATATATAAATTGTCACAAATACGAGGTTTGGAGTTTTCAAGTAAACGAAATTGGAAAAATAACCGGCGGGTGGCTTAAAAGTGTGACGTAAAACCATTGGGCTAGACTTTATACACGGCGGCAACTGGAACAACGGGGCCATGAACGGGCTGTTCACGTTGAACTTGAACAACGTTTCGGGCAACTCCAACACGAACATCGGCGGTCGCCTGGCAATTTAAGTTTTGCTAGAAGTTTGACTTCTTACGGGAATCAATCCAATGCGTATAAATTGGGAGTCTAGTCCATCCCGGAAGGGAAAACATAAAAATAAAAGGCGCGCTGTGAGTACGAAGATCATAAAGCGGCACGTCAATAATTAGTAGGGTACATTATGGCAAAAACATACAGCAATTTATTTGAAGAAATAGTAAGCTTCCCCAACCTACTAGCGGCATATTTTGAGGCCCGGCGCGGGAAAATGAATTGTGCATCAATCATGAAACTTAACAGGAATTATGAAGATGTGATTTTCACATTACAGAAGGAGTTGAGAGAAAAAACATGGGAGCCAAAACAGTACAGGGAGTTCTTGTGCGTAACAGAAGTGAAACGCAGGATAATAAATGCGCCGGCATTTGAAGACAGAATAGTACACCATGCCATGGCAAAGGGGTGCCGATAGGCTCGCTAACATCGCAGCTAGCCGCAAACATATACCTTAACGTATTGGACCACTTCATAAAAGAGTGTATGCAAATAAAATACTACGTAAGGTACATGGATGATTTCGTGTTGATTGGAAATTCAAAAGAGGAGCTATGGAAAAACCTTGCGGACATAAAGTGGCTAGTGGAAGGACATTTGAAGCTAAAGCTAAACAGAAAAACAAAAATATACCCAGCTTCAAGGGGCGTGGATTTTGCCGGGTACAGAACATTTACCAGTTATATATTGCCAAGAAAAAGAAACATAAAAGCCGCAAAGAAAAGATTCAAAGACTTAAGCCACAAGTATAAAAACGGGGAAATGGACCTTGAAAGCGTAAGGCAGCGAGTTACGTCGTTTTTGGGCTACGTGAAGCATTGCCAAGCAAAAAGAACAACCACATCAACGCTGAAATGGCTAAAACTAAGGAGGAAAATTAAATGGTAAAAACAGGATTAATGAAGACCACGGTTGTAAGCAGAGCAGACACAAGCCAACTGACAACGGCAAATGGCTTTGTGGTGCCAGTGAGCGAGCCAGAGGGAACGGCGGTAAGGTATCTTGTGAAAACAGGAAGCACGTGGAAAAAATATGACACCGCAACAGCGGCGTGGATCGACGCTGCCACCCAGGCGCTAACATCGACCAGCGTACTAAGCGAAGGAAACAAAGCATCGGAGCTGACAGCAGTTCCCTCTGCGAAAATGACGGCGTTCGTAAATACAAATGTAGACTGGGCGATAGGTTTCAGCATGAACGAAACAGCCACAACGCCGCCGAGCGCCGAGCCGCCGCAAGTTGCCGGGAAGACGGGAAGCGAAGTGCATGAACAAACCTTCGTATCGGATAGCATCGGCCTGTCAGATACAAACGAGGCCGTGGAAATCTTGTCCGTAAAAATCAACAAAACGGAGTTGGCCGGCGGAACAGTAACGGTAAACGGTTCGATCCAAGGCGAAAACGGATCGTGGAGCGCCTGGCAAGAAATCAACAGCTACGTAACAACGCCGGCGACAAAAGCAAAGGCGATTAAATTACAAACAATCGCATATGCAGCAACCATCGGAACGTCGGAAGCAAACCTTGCGACCGTGGAAATTAAGCACAGAACAGACAACGTGGCGGTGTTTGCAGAAGGAAACGGCTATTGCGTAACCAAGACGCTAACGTTGACCCGCGAAATGAGCCGGGCGCATTTGATGGTAAAGCGCCCGGTTGTTCAAGATACGGAAATCAAAGCGTACCTTTCCCTAAGAGCAAAGCCGGTGGAGGTGCTGCAAGAAGTTTTAGGAGTTGGGGACGGCGCGCAGCACACGTACGTATTGAAAAATACAAACAAAATTGCAGGACACACATTTAAGCTGTACTTTGACGGGACTCAGCAAAAGGCCGGCTTTGCATTTTCAAGCACGGACGGCAAAGTAACCTGCACGCCGCCAACGGGAAAATCAGCAACAGTTGACTATGCGTACAATTGGGAAAAAGAAACGTTTGTGCCGATGGTATACGACGCACAGTACGAAGATACGCTGAACACAGATTTGGTAAACGATCAGTTCAACTATGTAGCAACGAACGCAGAGGACCCAAGAGGGGCGGTAGCATCTATTAAGATGGAGCTGGTACAAGGTAAAGGGGACGTGGAAGACGAGGAGGTAGGAACCGGAAACGGATACCTGCAATCTGCAATCTTAAAGCACAAAGCAAAAGCGGAAACGCTGGTAATCAAGGTGGACGGCGTGCCGGTGACGAACTTCACGTACAAAGAAGCCACCAGAACGCTATTTGTAACGGCGGAAGCAGGAAAGAAAATTACTGCCAGCTATTCATGGGTCGCTGACCCGGTTTATATAGATAACTTCACATCAATCTGGAACGAGTAGGAGGAAGAAGAAAAATGGGAATGACGTATGAAAAGAAAAAAACACCAGGCGGAAGCACAAAAGAAAAACTGGATGCTGCATACGAGGCAATCGCAAGCCTGTATGAAGCGAATATTGAGTTGACGGCGAAAGTGGAAACCTTACTAGCAGCAGCCGCAACGACGGGAGGAACAACAAAATGAAGGTAACAAGTTTCATGGTGAAAATATATGCCGGATTGATTATGAGCGGTTCGCGCACATTGGAAACCATCCCGGAAGCATATCGTGAGGCGGTCGCAGCAGAACTGGCAGCAAAATAAGTAAAAAGGCCCTGGCAATTGCCGGGGCCTATCTTTTTAGGTGGAGGTGGAGCATGTCAGAAGATGTGATTGGAAAATTATTTGATGAAATTCGTAAATTGGGCGACCGGTTGGCTAGGGTGGAAACAACACTAAAAATGCAACTGGACGAGTGCCGGAAGCGAGATAACTGGATGGACTCAGTAGATGACAGGTTGGATGCATTAGAGCGCGCCAATTCGACGTGGGACGGTCTAGGAAAGGCGGTGGCTTGGTCAATAACTACTGGTATCGCTGTTTATGCAGCGGTAGTGGTGGCGAAGTGATAAAAAAATTATTACGCGATTCGTGGGGATTGGTCCGGGATAAGTTGAACCAAGTTTCTTTTCCCATTGGGTCCATGCGCTACATCATCGGCTATGCGGTACTGGTGGCAGGATGCTGCCTGCTTTATGTTGTGGCGTGGTGCATTGATTGGTACACAACGGGCAAGCCGGACATGCAAGAATTGAGGCAGTTTTTGCATGAAATAGCCTCAGCTCCATGGATTGCCCTCTTGGGATTTGTAGCAAGGGTTTTTATTGACAAAGATAAAGACGGAATTCCAGACGAGTTTGAAAATAGTACGCCGCTAGAGAACAAAACAGGCAAATAGCGACGCTCATGGGCGCGATCAGACGCAAGAAACTGCCGAAAAGTACACCACAAAAAGACATGGAAATGGAAAGGATGATATGAAATGAAAAAAGGTATTGATGTATCGGAAAACAATGGGGTAATCGATTGGCAAGCGATTGCTGATGCCGGTATCGAGTTTGTCATGGTTCGCAGCAGCTACGGAAAAACAGGCCGCGATGAAATGTTTCAGAAAAACGTAGACGGCGCTCATGCGGCAGGACTGCAAGTGGGGGCATATCACTATGGATACGCATTAACACCAGATGATGCCGTACTAGAAGCGGAAAACTGCAAAGCGGCAATCGAAGAGGCCGGTGTAGCTTTGGAACTTCCGGTGATTTACGACATGGAGGATGCCGACGGATACAAAGGAAATCACGGCTTTGATTTCAGCGCGGAAAACGTGACGGCGATTTGCAAAGAATTCATTGACAATATTGGGCTTGATACCGGCGTGTATGCTTCCCTGTCATGGCTAGAAGACAAGATTGACTGGAAAGGCTTGGGATGCGCGGTTTGGAACGCACAATGGGGAGAAAGCGATGACCTGCAAGGATTCATGTGGCAATACACAGATTCCCTGGTAATTGATGGACGAAACTTCGACGGAAATATTTTATATTAAGGAGGCGCTCAGATGATAGGCAAGCGCGTCCGCGTCCTGCGTGGTGATCATTATGGACAAACGGGCGAGGTTATCAACCTTGCCCAAAATGTAAGGGGAATAAAAGAGCCTGTCTATTGCGTTTGGTTCGGCGGTACCGATTCGGCGCTTTTATTCAAACACGAAATGGAGGTAATTGAATGACAGATGAAGAAAAAGCCGCGCTCGTAAAAATTGGAGACACGGCAGTTGCTGCAACTGGCTTGTCTAAAGCAAAAATTGCGGCATACGCTGGCATTGCCATACTTATTTTGGCGCTAGTAGGTGGCATGGTGTGGTTTTGGCAGAAAAAAAACGCCGCCGAAGAGCAGATGCAAAAGGCGGCGGTCATGACGGCGGCGCAAGCTGTCAGTTCCGACTATTGGCAAAACCAACTAAATATGAGCAAGCAGAACGCCGACGCAGCAGTAGCTGCTGTGAAAGCGGCACAGGCAGGGAACCTTGCGCCTAGCGTGACGTTTGTGCAACAAAGCCCGAACGTAGAAAAAGCGGCAGAGACGGTGGCGCAGCGCATCAACTCAAAGGACGCTACGCTTCCGGCGGCGGCATTGGAAAAGACAGACAGGACGGCAGTGATTCCGCAAGAGGCCACAAATAAAGATGGTACAAAGGAATGGAAAGTCGATGTGCTCAAAATCAACAATTACAGAAACTGGGAGTGGGGGATTGGCGCGGGTGTCCAGGCCGGCAAGAGATACATGCCTATTGAGATTCAACGCAACTATTCCCGCGATAGAGCGATTTCCCTAGAGTACCACGCCGGCGGAGGCGGGGGGTATGAATTAAAATACAAAGTCATGACGGACAAATTATTTTTCTTGTTTTAAACGAAGAAAGCCAGCAGGTCTTGCGACCGGCTGGCTTTTTTATTGCGTAACATGCGAAATATCTGTATAATGAGTCTATCGAGCAACATGCCTCTCGAAGTATAAATCGTTTGTCTTTTGGTTGGGTGCGGTTCGCCTCCACCAGACAAATCCGGATTTTGTCCAAACTATAAAACCCGCTAATACCTGAATTTGCTAGGTGTCGGCGGGTTGTTTGTCATTTTCAGCTAAAAAAACGGTCCAAGCAAGGGGGAAGCCATGAGTACATTGCAGCAGCTTTTGCGTGAAATTGATGTCAAGCAGGAACTAATCAACAAGCAAAGGCCCTTGGAGCAGACACAAATCAAGAACCTCAAGGAATACTTCAAAGTGGGCCTAACCTACGCTTCCAACGCCTTGGAAGGAAATACGCTGACCGAATCGGAAACAAAAGTAGTTTTGGAAGATGGCGTAACCATTGGCGGCAAGCCGCTGAAAGATCACTTGGATGCCATTGGACATGGCCGTGCCTTCGATTGGATGTGGGGGCTGGCTAAAGATGTTGAGCTTTCCGAAGAAGACGTAAAGAAGCTGCATGTTCTTTGTTTTCAACCAAGTGAAGGAGAACAAGCAGGTGAATACCGCTGTGTGAATGTAGTCATAACCGGCTCTCAGCACAATGACCTTTTGCCCAGCCATGAAGAAGTACCTGCCTTGATGAAAGAATGGGCAGTGAGTTTGCCGGAGAAGAGAAAGAAAGTCCACCCTGTTCACTACGCAGCCCAACTGCACCAGGAGTTCATTGTCATTCATCCTTTTGCAGACGGCAATGGAAGAGTTGCACGGTTGCTGTTGAATCATGCCCTGATTTCCCAGGGATACCCGCCCGTCATCATTTCTCCTGTGTTCAAGCATGAGTACATCCAAGCCCTGGAACAAAGCCATACAAAGCCGGAGTCTTTTGTAGAATACATTGCAGAGCAGGTACTGCAGGCGCAAAGAGATTACATTCGCTTGTTGCGATTGTGAGTGTGTTGTGAAGAAGCAAAATCCCGTTGTTTCCCAATTTGTTTGGGTAATGGCGGGATTTTTTGCAGGAATTTTATAAAAAAAAGTAGAAGTGAAAAATTAAATTCTTATAAATGTTATAGATAGAAAGTAGTGGTTATAAATGATAGATGCGTCTAGAATAGATCTAAATATACGAGCTGAGAATGTGCAGGAAGTTTACTCGTGGTATCTTGAAGGCAGGTTGGTAGTAAATCGACGTTATCAGAGGAAGTTGGTGTGGACAAAAGAAGAAAAATCGCAATTAATTGATACAATGCTAAAAAAATACCCACTTCCATTGATACTGCTTGCTGAGGTTGAAATAGACGGCGTGACAAAATATGAAATAATTGATGGAATGCAACGTTTAAACGCTATATTTAGCTTTGTTGAAAATAAATTAGATGCAATGGGGAAATATTTTGATCTGGCTACTATGGCATCCACTAAACAGTTGCAAGATGAAGATTTTTTGTTTCAAAAAGAGCCAAAGTTTGAGAGAATACCATGTACTCAATTTGCTAACTATAAACTTCCTATATCGACATACCGCTTGGAAGACACTGAAGATATTGATGAAATTTTCCGGAGAATAAACTCATTTGGACGAAGACTATCTAATCAGGAAATTAGACAAGCTGGTGTTATAGGCTCTTTTGCAGATTCAGTTAGAGAGATTTCTTCTGCCATTAGAGGAGATGTGTCACATAGTACGTTATTGCCATTGAATAATATGGATAGAATTAGCATTACTAATCGGGAATTGGATTATGGGATTAAGGTTGAAGATATATTTTGGGTGAAAAATGGTATTTTTCGAAAGGAAGATATAAGGGATAGTAGAGATGAAGACATGGTTGCTGATATAGTAGCCTACATAATTTATCCTGCAAATAACAAACCAGCAAGCAATAATCCAGCTCGAGACTTGTATTATGGAAGACCAGCAGACTCTAGCGAGGAAGCATTAAAAGTAGCAGTTGAGAAAAAATCAGAAGCTGATAGATTGGTAAACCAGTGGGGACAAGAAAAGCTAGAAAAAGCATTCTTGAAGACTCACGATTTGATAACTCAAATAATTATTAGTGCAGACTCAGGATTTAGAGAATTAACACGTCAAGCAAATGCCAATAATAGAATACCTAGACATTATCAAGTAATATTTTTAGCTTTTTTTGAAATGCTTTTTATAGAGAAAAAACAATTAGCTGATTTAAATAGCCTTATTGCTGCTTTAAACGGTATTGATAAACATATTTCTATAACAACTGGTGGAAACTGGAGCGCCACTAATAGGAGCAAAAATATAAGTGCAATTAAAGGAATTATTCGCGATTCTTTTAGAGATGATCCGCTTGATCCTGTTGCACTAACGGGTGTTACTGAATTTGAAAACTTATTAAAAAAGGCAGGGACTGAGGCTGCAAGTTATGATTTTAAGCAAGGATTCCACCGATTAGACGATAAAAAGAATTTTGATGAGGGGGCATTCAATAAAGTATTGGAGACAATTTGCGCTATTGCAAATCTTGGGAAGGGAAAGGTAGGTTATATTCTAATTGGTGTTTGTGATAAAGAATCTGATGCCAATCGAGTAAAGGAGCTATATAATGTTAAGGCGCTCAAGGTTGGACAGTTTTATGTTACTGGCGTTACTCATGAGGCAGAAAATCACACGAATATGGATAAATACCATCAATTTCTTTCTGATTTAATTAATAGAAGCTCTTTATCAGAACATGTTAGAATTAAAGTTGCTTCGAATATAACATCTCTTCGCTATAAAGAAAAAGATGTTTTTGTTATTCGAATAGAAACTGGCAACGAAGCTTGCTTTTTGGGGGATAATATGTATAAACGGGTTGGGGCACAAACTTTATTAGTAAAAGGACAAGAAGTTCTTCAGATAGGAAAGTTATTTAATTTGTAGATGACTCAGTTATAATTTAAATCATGCCCTGATTTCCCAGGGATACCCGCCCGTCATCATTTCTCCTGTGTTCAAGCATGAGTACATCCAAGCCCTGGAACAAAGCCATACAAAGCCGGAG
>MTLC01000668.1_pt1 | contig 40262 bp, 48 predicted proteins | sample 1982451 | NCBI WGS metagenome assembly MTLC01 (sample SAMN05710165, study PRJNA340218) | biofilm metagenome | isolation source: sample SPH anode biofilm adapted to +100 mV | place: USA | collected 2012-02-03 | reverse complement strand
TGGCCGCCGCTTAAATTTCAACAGAGGCGACAACTACCTTGACACCCGCCGATGCTGTTCATGAGTAGACAAAATCTCTGTTTGTTCCACAATCAAACTCTGCTCCCAGGGGTTTGCTGCCCCTGCAGGGCGTCTGATGATGACTGGTTTGTATTTACCCGATGATGGTGTGTTGACAACAATTGGTTTCGGATCTGCCTTGGATAAAGATGGACTGAACAACTGCTCTTCTCCGGTACGTGAACCTGGGCTGTGACGTTGTGGCCGGAGTCTCTCGAATGGGTACCGGCTATTTTCTTCTAAGATCTCAAAGACTACGGTCGTATTGCCACCTCGATTATTTGCAGTGCGAAGACCGCGAACTTTCAGGTCAAGATCTTGGACCACGGGGATGTCTGCCGTAATTGGACAGTGTTTAATTCCGTTTTTGCCTATCCACTGATCCCGTCGTATCAGGTTCATTATCGCATCCCAGCATTTTTCTGCGTGTGGATCTATAGCGAAGCGAGCAATTCTGGCAATGTCATCGTCGCCGGCACCGGGCTTCATAAGGATGGTCGCCTCTCGCGTTGCCGGATCGACATTCGCAAACGCATATAGGCCACGAAGGTTCTGGGCGAAGACTTGTTCACGCATCGATATGGAGGTGAAATAGTACGTGGCTGCAATGACTGCACAAGGGATGACAATCTTGTCTACACCATCATTGAAAACAAGGCAGCGCTGATGTTTGCAATATTTGCCATAATCAACCAGCCTAGGAGAGCCATCTGGATTATTGGTTTGATAGGAGTGCGAAAGACTGTATTCATCCTCAGTGATGGCATTTGAAGCAAGCAGGACCGTGTTACGATCTTGTGAGGTAACCCGAAACGAAAAAACATTGCCGAGCCCCGGCCCTTCTAGCTTCTTTCCTTCTTTGAATCGGGATCCTATGGTGCAATAGAAAAGGTACTCTGGAGCAACCGCCCCAACAAGATAAAATCCATTTCTCTCATTACGCAGTAGAAGTTTTATCTTCTGCGAACTCGAAGACAGTTCTAAGTCGAGCGGCCAAAGTATCCGGAACGTTTCACCCAAAAAGCGGTCAGATAGCATTTCTTTGAAGAGAACTATTTGCTTAATGTCAAACATTTGGTAACAACCTCCAGCGGGGATGATGGAGGTAGGCTAGCAAGGTGGGTGCCAACTATGTGGCGAAGGCAGTTTTCAGAAGCAATTATATTTGATAACTTTAGAGATCAGCCGTACTATCCGCTCTAACGGAGAACTGTCCATCTTGTTGACAGAATTTTTCACTAAAGCATCAGTACCTGACTGAGATGCCCATGGTCCGGTTGTTGTTTTTGATCGACCTGGCGGGCTAGAGCAGCTAGTCGCAATAACTATTGATGAGTCGCATTATCTTTTGATTGTGACACCAGCCCGCCGCTATGCCACGCTGGTTGCTGTTATGCTGGACACCGGCGCGACACTGATCGACGAAATAATCGATTTGCATGACCGATACATGGGCATCCTGTTCAGTAAGGCCAAACGCCATCATGCGGACCGCTTCCAGCAGTCCGGCAAGTCGATCAACGATAAGGTACGCTTGTACTCGCGCATCGGCCACGCCCTGTTGGACGCTAAGCAGTCGGGCACCGATCCTTACGCCGCCATTGAGGCTGTCATCCCGTGGGAGGTGTTCCGTGAGAGCATCAACGAGGCGGAGAAGCTGGCCCAGCCCGAAAGCTTTGATTTTCTGTCCTTGGTTGGTGATGGGTTCAACCAGCTCCGCCGCTACACGCCGATCCTGTTGGACTCGTTGACAATGAAGGCCGCACCTGCGGCGCGTGAGTTGTTAGCCGGCGTGGAGGTGCTGAAGGGCATGAACGTGCGCCAAACTCGTAAGGTGCCGGACGATGCACCTACTTCGTTCGTACGAAAACGATGGGAAACCCTGGTGCGCACGCCGGACGGGCTGGACCGGCGTTTTTACGAGCTGTGTGTGTTGTCGGAACTGAAGAACTCGTTGCGCTCGGGCGACATTTGGGTACAAGGATCGCGCCAGTTCAAGGATTTTGAGTCATACCTGCTGCCATCACCTCGCTTCACAGTGCAGCGTGAGCAGAAGGAACTCGGCCTGGCGGTCGAAACCGACTGTGAGCGCTTCATGGAAGCCCGGCTGGCCCTATTGGAGCGAGAACTGGCGACCGTGGAACGGCTGGCCGCCGCCAACGAGTTGCCCGACGCCGCCGTTACCAGTAGTGGCGACCTCAAAATCACACCGCTGGACAAAGCCGTACCGAACGACGCTGAAACGCTGATGCCGCAGATATATAGCCTGCTTCCTCACCTGAAGATCACTGAACTTTTATTGGAGGTCGATAGCTGGACCAGCTTTACACAACACTTCAAGCACCTCAAAAGTGGCGGAGCGGCCGAAGACCAGCACCTGCTGCTGACCACCATTCTGGCCGATTCCATCAACCTTGGGCTCACTAAGATGGCGGAATCCTGCCCCGGAACGACGTACGCCAAGCTTACCTGGTTACAGGCGTGGCACATTCGAGATGAGACTTATACGGCAGGCTTGGCTGAGCTGGTCAACGCGCAGTTAAATCAACCATTCGCAGCCTGGTGGGGCGACGGCACCACGTCGTCTTCGGACGGCCAGAACTTCAAGGCCGGTGCCAGAGGGCAGTTCGCCGGTCAGGTGAACCTGAAGTACGGTCAGGAACCTGGCGTGCAGTTCTACACCCACATCTCTGACCAATACGCTCCGTTCCACACCAAGGTCATTAACGCCACGGTGCGCGATGCTACTCATGTCCTGGACGGGCTGCTGTATCACGAATCCGATTTGCGGATCGAGGAGCACTACACCGACACGGCCGGCTTCACCGACCACCTATTTGCGCTGATGCATTTGCTTGGCTTTCGCTTCGCTCCGCGAATCCGCGACCTGGCCGACAAGCGCCTATATATCCACGGTGATACAAAGCAGTACCCGACGCTCGCAGGAATGATCGGTGGTAACTTCAACGTTAAGCTCATCCGCACTCATTGGGACGAAATCTTGCGATTGGCCACATCGATCCGGCAAGGTACCGTCACGGCCTCGCTAATGCTACGTAAGCTCGGCAGCTACCCCCGCCAGAACGGCTTGGCAGTTGCGCTACGTGAGTTGGGACGCATCGAGCGCACAATATTCGCTCTCGACTGGATGCAGAACATTGAATTGCGCCGCCGCGTTCAAATCGGCTTGAACAAGGGCGAGGCCAAGAATGCGCTGGCCCGTGCCGTATTCCTGAACCGTTTGGGGGAAATTCGCGACCGCAGTTTCGAGAACCAGCGCTATCGGGCCAGCGGTTTGAACTTGGTGGTGGCCGCCATTGTGCTTTGGAACACGGTCTATCTGGATCGGGCGGTACAGGCGCTTCGGGATTCAGGGAAGGACGTCGATGACAAGTTGCTGCAATACTTATCGCCTCTTGGCTGGGAGCACATCAACCTGACTGGTGATTACATCTGGCGGCAGAGCAAACAGGTTGAGAAGGGTAAGTTCCGCCCGTTACGAATGCTAGATGAGGCTTAACGTACGATTTTTTCCGTTTCGTGAGTTGACCCCAAGGTGCCTAGCTTGTTCAGCTTGACATGCTGTCCTGAAGCCAGCGTCTGTGTCAGCACATCAACGATAGAAAAATGGATGTTGACGGCCTCGTGTTCGGGTACCTGAAGGGCCTTCCGGATTCCCACGATGATCTGGTACTCTGACCAGTCTACGACTTTTTGGGGAAGGCTGCTTTCAAAGATGTCCGAAATGATCATCTTGCTCCGCTCTTCTTCACTTACACCGTTTGCCTTGAGAGTCCTCAGTAATTGAGCTGTCTGTTCTATCGAACGAATAGACTCGTGTAGGTCCTTCGGCTTGGGAGCTGGAGCATTTATGACAATTTTACGCTTCAACTTTATCCCCCTTTCTGGAAAACGTGTCCAGTAAGTCATCATATCCCATTCCATAAAAATGAACGATAAGCCGCCCCGCGAAATAAACACGGGGGGCATCGCTCAGACCACGCTGGTACTCCTCGATATCGAGTAAAGCGTGGGCACTGCATCAGGATAACACCTATTGCTTGTGCGCCCTGTTTCCGGCCTAAACCTCGCCGTTCACCCTCTTTTTGAGTGTGTGCCCCGGCTTGAAGGTGAGAACCCGCCGCGCCTCGATGGTCATCTGCTCGCCGGTATGCGGATTGCGGCCTTTCCGCGCTTCCTTGTCCGTCAGCTTAAAAGTGCCGAAACCGGTGATCTTGAGGTCGTGCCCCTGAGCCAGAGTGTCCTTCATCATGTCGAAAACCGCGTCGACAACCTCGAGAGACTGCTTTACCGTGAAGCCCATCTGTTCCTGCATTTTCCCAGCGATGTCTGCTTTGGTCATCCATTTTCTCCTTCTATAGAATTTACCCGCCTGATCATTTCATCCAGGATCGGGATCGAAACCGGTTTTCCAAAAAGAAAGGTCATATCTGCTCCGCTTTGGCGAACTGAATCCACCGATAGGTCCCCAATCCCGCGGTTCATCATATCGAGTTCGGCAACCTTGAAGCCGTCCGTGGTCTGAACCAGTACCTGCAGGCGCTCTCGCGTTGCCTCCTTCACGGGGTTGGGAAGGAACATATCGAAGTAGCCGACCCCACCATGACGGCATAGACGCCCACGGATCTGGTGCAGGGTGGAAGCTCCGTGGCGCTCCGGGTGAGTGACCACCACGCGGCGAAGTCTCGGGATTGTGAGGCCCACTTCCACTACCGTCGTCGCGCAGAGGATCGAGGAGCGACCGGAGCGCATGTCGTCCAGCACCTCCTTCATCTCATCCTTCTTCTGCCCGTGGAGGAGCCGGACCTGCCCGGGAAACATCTTTTCCCACTTGGCGAACACCTCGGCAGCCGATCCCATCTCCTGTTTCTTCCGGCGCGCGGGCTTATCCTTCTTAGGCTCCGACTCTTCAGACTTTTCCCGGAGCGGGTAGACCATGAGCACCTGGCCACCTTGCGCCAAAGTATCCTTCACCCCTGCAAAGAGGGCCGGCCATTCGTTCCGCGACCAGATCCTCGTGTGGATCTCCTTCGGGGTGTGCGTTTTGGTCAGGCGGCTTACCTTAACGGCGCCGTACCGGATTAAAGCCTGGGACCGGGGTATGCAGGTGGCCGTCGCCTCCAGGAGGTGCGTGCTCGGCCCGACCAGCTGCTCCCTCTGCGAGCGGGAACTTTTCTGAAGTTCATCGACGATGACCAGATCGAGTTCCCCCAGGTCCTCGAAAAGAAGGGCGGAAGTCCCGACCACCATCGAGCCGCACAACTCCTCCTTATGCGTGCCCGTAAGGAGCTGCACCGGCAGGTCAGGCCACCAACCGGTGATCTCCTCGAACACCTGCATGGCGAGTCCCTGATTGGGGAGCATACAAGCCACAGTTCCCCCCGCGTCGATAACAGCGGCGGCGACCAGGGCGAACACAACCGTCTTTCCTGCGCCGACGTCGGCACTGATGATGCGATGCGAAGGGAACCCGCTGGCGATGTCAGCAAGTGCGTCAGAAACGGCCTGCTCCTGCTCATCTGTGAGGGGGAAGGGGATCGCCTTCGCTCTTGTGCGCCAGTCAGGCAGATCAAGCCTTCTGGTGCACGCACGGGCCGTTTTCCCAGACGAGGCAAGGGTGATGGTACCAAGGGCGGCGAGCCGCTGTAAAACTTCTTGGGCGGCCTCACCGATCTGGACTGTGCGCGGGAGGTGGGCCTGATACAAGGTTGCCTCGAGGTCATTCCCGTCTATTCCAGCCAACCTTGCAATATCTTTACGGTTGCCAAACTGGGCAAGTTTACTCAGGAGAAATTCAACGGTCAAGGGGATCGTTTCGTTGAGATGTGAGAGGATATTTTCTCGGACTGTATCGGGCGTGATTACACCCGTCTTGCCGCGGTAGCGCGGCCGGAGTTTCCCCAGCCAGTTCTCAGGGACGATCTCGGGCATCTTGAGCCAGTTATGGCCGTTGAACACGTCGAGCTGGCCAAAGAGGGTCACACGGTCGGGCTGCGACTGTAGGGCTTTCTGAAAGGCTCTCGTATCGCCGAAGGTCATAAAGCCGATCCGGTTGTCCTGGTCATCGTAGAGGTAGCCCACGAGGCGCGGTGCACCACCGTCGAAACGAACGGAGGGGGCGCTTTTGAGGCGGCCAGTGATGGCACAGGACGGTGCGGCCGGCAAGGTGACGCCGAAACGGTCCACTATGCAGGTCAGGTCATCCCAGGAGTCCGGAAGTAGAAGGGGGATCTGGTAGGGGCGGGTGATTCCCATGGACTTGAGCCTTCCCATCTGCTGCCCATTTTTCTCTTTTTTCTGCGGTTCTACGGACATTACATTTCTCTTTAGTGTGACGTTTTCCCCAACTCCTGTGGATAACTGGGCTGAAACGGACATGGCATTACCATTGTTTTCAGAAGCCACGCATGGTTTAGCAAATTGCACATTTTTTTGGCAATCACAACTGGGTAACTTCTATCTCAACTCTCGGATTTTCCTTATCAATTTGCTGCTTTATATCGAATTCCAGATAACAATCTGCATCGTCTATAAATACCCGTTCCTTAACTAGAATGTCTTTCAGCGGCTTGATGCTGCCCACCAGGTTGTCCCTATCTTTAATGAGCTTCCGCGAGTCGGCAACAAACCGCCTCACCATCAGAAACCGCCTGCCGCCGACCTTCGCCTGAATGCCCCACAATGCCCAGCTCCCGGCCAGTACCTTCTGCCACAACCGGCGCTGCTCAAGGTAGACGTTGATCGGCCGCCCGTGCCAATGGTTCAGGCCGTAGAGGTATTGGGTCGTGATGAGAACCTGGCCCGAGGTGCTGGTGGTGACCACTCGTTCGATCTTCTCTTTGATACCTTGCGATTGGAGGCACACCACTCCCTGACTGATGCAGCTTCGGCAGGTAGCGTGGAGGGAGTTGAACGGTCTTCCAACAGGACAACTGGGCCCACCAGGACGCTCAGGTTTGCTTCTATTTCCCCTCTTTCTGTGATTTAAGGCGCTCTTGTAGATAAGCCATACCCCTACAATAAAATATTGCTGTACGATAATTATATCGTATAGTAACACTTTCACATCGGGTAGGAGGCGGAATTACTTCCGCCGTCCTCCCACACCACCGTGCGTACGGTTCCGTACACGGCGGTTCACGTTGAACGCTCGAAGCGGTGGAACTGTGATAGAAGCGAGAACAGTCCCAGCTTTGTGAAGTACGATCTATCAAAGGCTTCATGCATGTGCGAGGCTCCTGAGTTCCACCAGGGGCCTCGTCCATTTCCGGCACTCTTTCGTGCCCGCTCCTCAGATAGTCCGCGTTGCATCAGTTTCCGTGCTCTCGTTGTGGGGCGTTTCCACTGCCGCCAGATGATGCAGCGGAGCTTTCGGCGCAGCCACTTGTCGAGTTCCTCAAACGGCTTCTTTACCTGCGCCAGCTTGAAGTAGTTCGACCACCCACGCAGAACCGGCGTGAGTTCTTCGATGACACGCTTCACCTTCTTGCCCCTGCCCCTCCTGCTGAATTCCCGTAGCTTCGACTTGAGCCTTTCCAGCGACTTTCCCCCTACTTTGATCTGGGGTGTTCGGTGGTTGGTCATGCCGTAGCCGAGAAACTGCCGGTTCCAGGGCCGATCAACCGCGCTCTTCTCTTGGTTGACCGTGAGCTTTAGCCGCGTTTCAAGAAACTTCGTGAGCGACGACATCACCCTTTCGCCGGAGCGCCTGGTGCGGACGTACACGTTCGCATCATCGGCGTACCGACAGAAGGAGTGACCTCGTTTCTCAAGCTCCTTGTCGAGTTCGTCTAGAAGGATGTTCGACAAAAGGGGTGACAGCGGTCCCCCCTGCGGTGTCCCTTCCGTTCTGGCGGAGATCACTCCCCCCTCGAACAGACCGGCTTGCAGGTATCTGCGGACCAGCAGCAGTACCCGCCTGTCCTTCACTTTACGGGCTAACCGCGACATCAGGATGTCGTGGTTCACCCGGTCGAAGAACCGGGCAAGGTCGATATCTACCACCCAGCGCAATCCCGACGCCACATAACTGCGTGCCGCCTTTACCGCGTGATGGGCGCTCTTTCCGGGACGGAACCCGTAGGAGCTTGCCGAAAAGCCGGGCTCGAACAGCGGCCCCAGTTCCTGATACATCGCCTGCTGGATCAGACGGTCGAGGACGGTCGGTATGCCGAGCATTCTCGTCCCGCCACCCGGTTTCGGAATTTCCACTTTCCGCACCGGTTGGGGCTGGTATCTCCCCCCCAGCAGTTCTTCCCTGATGCGAGGCCACTCCCGGATCAGATGCTCCTTCAGACGCCCCGTGGTCATTCCGTCGACCCCGGCGGCACCTTTGTTGGACACTACCCGGTTGTAAGCCTTCTTCAGGTTGCCGCGACTGATTATCTCCTCCATCAGCCGCTCTTCAGCCTCGGGCCAGTCGGTCTCTGTCGTTGCCGTGACGTCCAAGGCACCGGCATCATACTCTCGGGACTTCCGGTCCCTACCCTTTGATCCGGCCCCCGGTTTCCTTCCCGAGGCTTCTGCCTTAATGCGTGTCATCGAAACTTCAGGCTCCTGTCCGTTTCTACGTGTTCGGCCCTTCGCCATGTGGTCGGCACGGCTACTATGGCTTCTGCTGACTTCTGTCGAACATGAGGAGGACTGTTTCCAGTTCTCCCTGCGCCGGGATTTCGCCCAGTGCGGGACAACAGATCTCCCCGGGTAATGCGCGCGACCTTCACCCCATACACCCGCCGCATATACAGCCGCACCCTCCCGGATGACTATTGGGCTTTGAAGAAGTTTGCCTTCTCGCCCGGATGCGCCTGCCTCGTATGCGATTTCTGTTCGTCGGGCCGGGGTTTTGCCTGCAGCTTCCTTCAGATTCCGAGTCACCCCGGACACCCTTGCTGTTCGGCTAACGGTTCCCGTCATCAGGGTCCGTAGAGGACTTGCACCTCCAAGTCACGAACCAGCCACCACAGCTGGTTCGATGGTGCTCACGCACCACGCGCCCTGCCGGGCGCACAAAGCAAAAAGGCCCCGGTATCTCTACCGAGGCCATCTGTTTTGGGTGCTGATGAAGTGTTGAAAATTAGGACTGGCTGGGATACTCTCTGAAAAACTAACTAGCAGGCATGGAGCGTCTGATGAGGGTCATTATTACTGCTTTACTGTTGTTTTTTTCTGCTGTGAACGTTTCTGCCGATATCTACAAATATGAAGATCCCGATGGTACTGTCCATTTCACCGATAAACCGACAGATCCAAAGTTCAAGCTATTTGCCAAGAACATGAAGCCGCTCACCCTTGGGCCAATTATCTATAAGCAAACTTCTGGCAAAACGGTTTATATGGTCAATTCCACTTCGCAGAAAGGCTATTACTACTGGCTGTTTGGGGGCAGCCAAAGAGCCTTGGTGATGGCACAAAAAGACGGAACCCTCGTGTGGCAAGGCCGGTGGCTGTATCGCAGTGGAGATGAGGTGCGGGACAAGGTTGATAAAGGGTTTGTATGGCTCAAGGGGACTCCTGAATTTGACTGTTTCGTGGTCACCAAGAAGCACCTCTCACGGTAGGGACTTTAGGAGTGATAAGACCTCTTCAGGTGTTAGTTTCACCTCCCTACCATCACCCTCCTTTATCAGATCCCCGATGACAGGGTGATACGGTAACAGCCGCACCTGACCTTTCGGAGAGAAACAGTTTTGGCCCGTGCGGTAGAAACTCTGTCCGTTGTATGCGTTGCTGTAGCCGTCAATCACGATCCGCTTTTGCGGGCCGCTCGCCGGCGCTACCACCTTCACCAGAGCGTAGGTGTTGGTGAAGAGCTGCCAACTGGTATCGAGGATGATCAGTTCCTGTCCCTCCACCGGAGGATTCTTTTCAAAGTGGGCCTTCACTGTCTCAAACGTCCAATGGAGATCCCGGGCCGCAGCCAGTTTCTCACGTAGAGCCTCAGCGGCTTGCTCGCACTCAGAGCAGGTTCCAGTAGACACTTTGAAGAGACGAACCGGCCACGGGAATCTCCCCATGAGCGAGCTCATGGAGTCGGTGAATTTCTTGCCGCAGCCGGTGCATTTCTTGTCCCAGGTTATTGTCGAATCCTTCTTACGTTCAGCCATTTAAAGTTCTCCCTGTCACTGCATTCAATCTATGTCTGGTTCTAACGTCAAAAAAACATTTGTGCCTGATAGAGTAGACTTTGGGCCTCTATCATGGTAAATTACTAAAAATAGAGCAGGGAGGGCATGATGAAGAAGTCGCTTCTACTACCGATAGCATTTGCAAGTACAGTCTTCATTGGCGTACCAGCCCTCGCGTCTGAATGGGTGGATGTTGCAGATGGTCAGATAGATGTTTCGAGTATAAGAGCCAGCACAGGAGGGAACATCGAATTTTGGGAAAAATGCGTATGGTCATATGAGGGCCTTCAAGGTGATTACCCAAACTACTCACACACAAAAACGCTAGGTGAGATAAATTGTGAACAGAAATTGCTCAGGACGAAATTAGTATTAGTCTATAAAAATGACGGCACTGACTTTAATGAAAAAAGCAGTGGGGCAGGGAAGTTTCTGCCGATCATTCCAGAATCTATAGGTGAGCAAGTATACAATTTTTTGTGTCGTAAAAAGTAACGACCAGCAACAAACTGACTGGCTTATTCTTTGACAATCGCCTTCTGCTTGTTCTTCTCGTTGGTCTTGGCATAGAAATCAGACGTGATCCCGATCGAGCTGTGACCGAGGATGTCCCTGATCGTCTCCAGGTTCACGTCGCGGTCGACCAGGCGCCGGGCCAGCGTATGACGAAGAAGATGAACGCCGCGCTTGCTTACGCCAGCCGCGCGGTACAGCCGGTCGAGCAGTTCGTAAACCTTTTTAGTGCTGATTGCCTCTCCGCTCCTGGTTGAGAACGCGATGAAATCAGACGGCTGCCGCACCTCGAGCAGGAAATCAAGTTCGTCCTCGATGACAGACTTCGGAAGGTAGACCAGTCGCTCTTTGTTCCCTTTCCCGTCCACCTTGATCATGTAGAGCTCGTGGGTGATCAGCTGCACCTTCTTCTCGTTCCCCTCCCCCTCTATGATCTTGTCTTCCGTCTGGGTCCTGAACACAAGGTCTGCGAACCGAAGTTGAACCATCTCCTCGGCCCTCATTCCCGTGTAGAGGAAAATTTTGAATAGAAGCACGTTCCGGTAGGTGGTTACCGACCTTTTGCCGCTGTCCTTCAGCTTTTCGGCAGAATTGAGGATTGTGGTGATTTCCGTCTCCTCAAGACGAGGCTTTAGTTTTTTTTCGCGCTTAACCTTGAAATCCCGCATCGAGCGCGTCAAATCGACGCTATCGTGGTTGTTTTCGCTGATATAAAGCAGAAACTTCTTGATTACGGCAGAATAAAGGCTTTTTGTGGTCGGACCAAACCCAAAACGCCCTTTTGGGTTCAGTTTCTTCAATTCCTCCTGCTTTTTCGCCTTTTCGTTGAAAAACGTGGATATGAAGAACTGATTTACATCCTTGATGGTGGCCTGGTCTTGGTGCGGGCGGCTAAACTCGGTCAATTCGTCCAAAATCCCCGAATAGATGCAGATCGTGCGCGCCGACATCTCTTTCGCTTCGCAGTTGGCAATGTACGATTTCTGCCATCTGGCCAGATCCTCTACTAAATTCCCGGTTGAGAGTTCCACCTTGCCCCCTTTTGGGGATACAACAAGTTGTTGTATCCCCATTGCATTGCACCTTCAGGTATTCGTTACTGCCAGATAGGCTGTAAAATCGCCTTGTACTTGTATCCCCATTATAAATAGTTCAAAGTCATTTACAAGCCATTTTTATACTTATTACATATTTTATGTTGCTGATGTGAATTTCTGGTGGTATTTTACCGTTATCTTTTGATAAAGGAGGTTTCCGATGAGCGGATCGGCTATTACTGCGGTAGAAGAGTTGGCTGGTGAAAATGGAGTCGCGGTTGACTCGGTTTTGAAGAAGGTGAGGCTCAAGACCTCAACTGTAGAGAAGATGCAACGTTTTTACATGCTTTTGGCCGACGACCCCACCAATATGCCAAAGGAGCCGGAAATCATCTCGTTTATGACAGAAAAAGCGTTCGACTGGTTCATAACGAGTGGGGAAATGGAAAAGAGGGTGGCTGAAATAGCTAAGAAGGGGTAGGTGGGGCAAAAAGAGGTAAAATACGCGAGCCGGAGCTAAATGCTCCGGCTTCGCATCATCTGGCCTTATGCTGCAGCTTTGCACTCCATACACCCCGGGATGTGTCCCAGGTCACAGAACAACTTGCACATCTCCGCTGTGAACTCCTCCGGTTTCGAGAGTTCAAACGATTTCCTGATCTCCAGGATAACCTGCTCAAAAACTCTTTCTGCAACTTCGCCCTTCGATGTCACGCCCCACCTCCACAGTTTTATAAGATCGTATGGGTTTGGTTATGGCCTCACGGCCGCCGCACAAAACATCCCTCTGTACTTTTTAGGTATCCCATCCGGTACTGCTCCCATAAGAGCAACAACCGGGCCAAGCTATATAATTCCACGAAAAACTATTTTAAATATTGTTTCCCATTGCTTTTTATTACTTCCAGTTTTATAACTATTCGGATTTCCACCCTAAACTTGAGGGATTCAGATTTTATTTAGGTATAATTAAATGCGGGTCCTAAGCGTATACAAGGATAGCAGGACTTTTTTGTCGAACAGATGTTCGGCTAGTGCACACCTGTTCAGCTTTTGCACAGTCTTTTGTTGACAAAAAATGTATTGTATCAGTAGCTTGGAACGACTATGGGGATACGGGAATAAAGGGAAGGGGAGGGGCGTAGGTCGTCGGGAGGACCTACGCCCCATAGGGGTAAGATTAGAATTTCAGTTCGGCCACTACAGATAACAGCTTCTCACGAGTTATTTCATCAGTGCCGACCAAAGACTTGTGTTTCCCGGTTTTATTGTTTCTCACTACCACGGTCGGCGTCAAGGTGACAGCATTGGCCGCCAAGAAACCGGCCTCACTGCGCGCTAACTGTTTCAGTCCTTCTTCAGGGATCAGTGAAACCTTGATACCTTTTTTCGCTAAGGCCGCCACAGCTTCATTCGGGGTAGTGATCTTGGACTGTGCAGCCAGTTCCAGGAGCGCTTTACGTCCCTCGAGATAATCCTTCTTCGCGTTCACCAGTAGGCTCATGTGGGCGGGGAGGAGCGGCAGGCTTTCCCTGTGAACCGGATCATCAATGAAGGTGTACTTCGCCACCTTGCCGATCTCCGGCAGCGCCGACTCCACTACAGGCTCAACCGCGCGGCAGAACGGGCAATACCAGTCACCAACGACGAGGACCTCCACCTGGCTGTCTGCTTTACCGAGCCAGATGTTCTCGGTGATGACTCCGGCGCCTGCAGACACCGGCGAGCTGGTCCCGATGAGGCCCAGCAACAAACCGATGTAGGCGGCAGAAATTACGGCCATTGATTTTGCGAATGCCAAGGCCGCACGCTTGATCGGCCCCACACCTTTATCCTCAGCGCGGCCGCGCAGAAATGCTTCTACCAGTCGTAGGCCGACCGCCACAAAAACCGCTATTGCGATTGCCACGCAGACCGGGCAGTAGTGCTTGATGATGCGCCCCTGTACTCCGATGAAGATCCACTCCGCGCCTAGAATCCCGGCAAGGAGAGCATCGTAGAGGTTCCGGATCCAACGGCGGTTGCAGTTGCGACCAAAGCTCGTGGCCCCAAGGAGGACAAAGAAGGGAATTCCCATCGCAGCGAAGGGAAGGCCGAAAAACCTGTACTGCTGCGCGTCGGTGCACCCTCCCGTACAGATCCCGAGGGCGGCGAATACTGCCCCGGTCAGCGCAGCTCCAAGAGCCACCCAGGTCAAGTACGAAAGGATATGCTGGGCCCTCGTTGTGCCGCGAGACTCGAGGACTAAGGCCCGGATTCTCTTTTTCATCTGGTTCATCATTTCGTGCTCCTGTACTCTTTTGTCATCAGTTGTCCTGCCTTCTCGGTTTCATGTGGTGCGTTGAGTGCGGTCGCGCATATCACCAGCATGAAGATTACTTTTTGGGGCCATGACGATCTTCTTACCAAAACCACTCCTTTGGCGGCTGACCTGCACCGTCCTCTAATTTGCTGGGGTGTACCGCTCCAGGCAGATCGAATTCCACCCGTATGTCGTTGACGATTCTGGCGAGCAGCTTGATCTCCTCTTGGCTGAGGGGTACCCTTCTTCCTATGATCTCGATGCACCTCTCTGCGGTGACCGTGCACATATGGGGCCGCTCTTGGGAACCGCGGCAAGCACAGCGTTGACGTTCATGACAAGCCCGCCGATTTCGGAGGGATTCAGGAACATCAAGCCTTCGAGCTTGGCCTTGATGTTGTTCACCGGAGAGAGAGCCTTGCGGGTTACTTCCGTGCGCCCGTTGTAGTATTGCAACGCCTCTTTGGCGTCCTGAGCAATCTCCCTCATTAACTGGTCGGTCAAACCGCCAACCTGTCTTGCAAGGGTCTCCTGGACCATGACAGACGCGGCCACCGGCTCACCCACCTTGTAGGCAGTGAACCCGAAGTGTAACTTGTTGGCTACTGACGATGCCGGTTCGACCGCTTTACGGACGATTTCCGACCACTCGCCTGCTTCCTTGAGCCATGCTTCGAGCTTGGCGTCGTACTCGAACAGGAAATCCCTCTTCGCCTGTGCAAACTCGTTTTCGATCTCCACGAGTGTCTGGAACACGGTGTCCAGCGCGCTCTCCGGAATCGCGTACCCACTCAGGAACCTCACCCCGATATCTATCAGAGCGCGTTCGGCACGCCGCTTGAGAGTCTTGAATATCTTAAGCCCTGCCGGGTCAAAGATTCTCTTGCTGCCAAGCGAAGCGAGCTTGTCGGGGGGAAGGTTAACTCCGCCCAGGTCTTCCGGACGAAGTTTCTTCTCACCGCTCCAAAGGTTGGTATCGAGTGCAACGACGATAAGGTTGCTCAGAATGGTGTTAATGGTAGGCGTAGACATGATTTGTACTCTCCTTTTTACGGGTTATTGGCCCGGGGGAGAGCACACACTGACCCCTGCAGGGGATCGTGTAGCTTCCCCCGGTAGGGTCAAAGGTTGGGTTAATTACGCCGGCACGATGCGGTCGACGTGAGGATCTTTCATCATCTTTTCGTACTTCTGGTTGGCAACGGTCGAGAGCATCAGCCTGTCGAACCTGCCCGGAATCAATCTGTAGACCATCTCCTTGAGCTCGCTCTCGGAAAAGGTGTAGATCTGCTCCGGCCAGTCAGGCATCCGCCTACGGAGGAATTCAAACCTGCCGTTCGACGTGCGCCGGATGTACTCGATGGTGAAGGTGCCACCAAGGCCGCTCGGCGTCTCGAACTGCTCGCCGCGCGTGGTGAATTTTCCCTCTTTGTAAAAGATTCTCTCCATGGTCTCCTCCTAAAAAGGGACCGAGGCAACGACGTCCTCGCCACAGGCGCAGGTGACGTACACCTCGATTCCTCTCATCTCGCACTTCAGGTCATGCCCGACGTGGCGGCTGACGCATTCCAGGACGTGGGGGTACAGGGACCCACTCGCGATAGTCTGGTCGCAATCAGCGCACCGGATGACGGGCTTACCGCTCTCGATGACGCAGATGATCCGGTGACCCACATGGGGCCGAAGGGTACCAACGTACTCGAGGAAAACGTCGATTCTGAATTGAAGATCGGAAGATGGAGTCGGAAGAAGAACGGTTTGCATAACTGCCTCCATAAAGAGGGGAGACAGCCCCAGCCAGGGGATCATGTCTCCCCTGTCGGGTTAGGTGTTACCAGCACATCGTGGGCTCTCCGATTTCCTCCTCCTTTTGGGGAGGCGGCGGGGCCTGCGCTGCTGGCGTAGTTGGTGATTTCGCCTTCCGTTCCTTCCTCGCCGCTTTTGGCGGTGTCGGAGGTGTCGGAGGTGTCGGAGGTGTCGGCGTGGCCGGCGGCGGACTCGGCTGCGATGACGGTTGGCTATGCCAGCCGCACCGGGCCTCATACTCATCGACAATTTCGTACTTGTCCTTGCCGTTGAGTTTTTTCCGCACCGCTTCGGTCAGTGCCGTTTCGGTTGCCAGTGTCTTGGTAAGTGCACACCCCTGGCCACCACCGGCCATGACCTTGGCGGTTTTGCCGAAGATCACCCACAGATTTTTGCTGTGGAAGGGGTGGGTGGAGAGGATGCAAACCCAATCCTTGTGCCCGGAGGTACTGGTAGCGCGGAGATGGTAAGCATGAACGACGTTCTGCGGCCACATTTCGGCGGGTATCATGCTATCCCCCCCTATATGGTGCCGAAGTGGCGCTGGTAGACCTCGTGGAGGGCCTGACGGCTCTCCTTTTCAGCCCTGAAGCCCAGCGACCTGTCGAAGGCGTGCAGCATCGGTTCGGGTGCGCCTTTGGCGTTTGCCCAAGCTGCCTTGTAGAAGCTGGCCGTCCTTGCCCAGCGGACCAGGGTGCGGGTGGAAAGAGTGACCTCGATCTGCCCGTTGATGAACTGCTCCCTGATTTCGTTGGCGAACTTCACCATCCTCTCGCGGAATTCCTGCAGCATGGTCGGAGCGACCTTTTCAAGGATCCCCACCTCGACCTCGGCATCCGGGTAGCTGAACTCGGCGATGAAAGCCCGGTCCATGAATGCGAGGTTCTGCTGAAGAGTGCCCTGGTAGAGGCCGGTTTTGTCTCCGGCGCCGCTCGTGTTGCCAGTTGCAAAGATGCGGAAGTTCGGCCCCGGGACGATAAGTTCACCCGTCTCGGGAACGACGTAGGACCGGCCCTCAGTAACCCCGTTGAGACCAGCAACGGCCGCGGGATCGAGAAGGTCGATCTCATCTATCAGCACCCAGCAATCCTCAAGCGCTGCGGCGGTCACGGGACCGGGGATCCAGTCCATACCGCCGTCCTTGTTCAGTTTGTAAGTCCCGATCAGTTCCGGAGTCTCCATCCTGCTGTGGCCGGTTACGACGTACAGCGGGATGCCCAGCCGCGCAGCCGCCTCGATAATCAGAGAGGACTTGCCGCAGCCGGTAGGCCCGTACAGGTACATGAACGTCTCGCTTTCGAGTTGCAGGAAGGTGCAGAGATCGCTCACGTTCGAGGACCGGAACACGTAGTTCGAGTCGGCCTTCGGGACCAGCGGGTGCTTCGGATTATGATTGTTGAGGGTGATGGTGACTGACTTCGGCACGTTGAGGCCAAAAGCGTTGGCCAGAGAGAATTTCTTCGTCTGACCTTTCGGCTTCGCAGCTTTAGTCGTTTCCACCTCGACCGTGCCGGGCTTCGCTTCCTTCTTGCTCATGCCCATCTTGGCGGCCTGGATCTCGAGCTCCTTCTTCTCCTGCTCGATCCGCAGGGTGCGAATCGTGGAGAATTTGGCCATGACCTGCGATGCTGCCTCCTTGCGGATGGCCTGCAGCGTCCTCTGCGGCATGGTAGCCACGTCAGCGAGGGTCTTGCCTTTGAGTTCGAGAAGGTTGGAAAAGATATTGTTGAAGGTAGTTTTCATAGCGTAATCGCTCCTTATTGTTGGGTTTGAAGGCACTCCCCCCTACGGGAGTGCGTTGCTGATCACTTCCCGGTGAGGGCGGGTGCTCCAAAAGGAGCGACTATGTTGTGTAAGGACTAGGTGCCGGCGCGCAGGCGTTCATCGAGGACGTTGAACATCTCCGCTGTTTTCCCTTTCGACCTGTAAAACTGCAGCACGCTTTCGTTACCGCAGTAGTAGATCTCAGCCTGGTCATCGGCGACTACGGCTTCTTGACCGTCGTTCGCCCATATCCACTTGTTGAGTTTCTGTGCCGAGTCAGGCGCCTGCTCCGTGACCCATTTCCCATCGACCTTGAGCATGGTCCGCATGGTGTCCCTCCTAGAGATGAGTGTCTAAACCCGTCATTTCGGTGAAGACCCTTTGGAGGTCGTCGGAGTAGACAAGGTTTCTTTTTTCTATTGCCTTCACATTGAGACCTTTCCTGCCTTTGGTGATTTTCATCGCCTCGACAGTATAGGTATCGGTCCAGTCCAGTGTGATCTTCACCCGGTTGATGCCGTTGGTGGCGAAGTTGGACGGAAGCCTGAACGTCAGTGAGCCTTCAGCCTCGCTGCCTAGAAAATCCTTGGCACCGGTCATAGCCGAAAACCGCCCGCCGCCGAGTTGCTGCAATATCGTTTGGGCGACTGTGAGGTTAGCCATTGACCACCTCCTTAGTGTACCCATAGATAGACCATCCCGTGTGACGGCTTACGTGGTTTGCATAGTTGTCAGCGAGCTCGCGGTGTTCGGCCGGGAAATCTGCGACACACTCGACCCCGCCGGAGCGGAGGTGGAAGTAGACGGACCAGAAATCCGCTTTCTCCAGGTCGAAGGTGACCTCACAGGTCCCGTCTTCGGCTACGACAGCATTTACCTCTATCGCGTCGTACTGCGACAGGGGGAGTTGCGGCTCGTAGATCTCGCCGAGGTTGCCGTGCGCCTGCTTGAACAGCTCATTGATTTGGGTAATTTGCATCTTGCCTCCAAGGAAGCGAGGACAGATGCACCCGCTCGGGGCTGTCTGTCCCCGCTCGGGTTAGGTGTTAGGCTGTCTTACGTTTCGGGGTTTTCTCCCGAACGTAGACGCCGAAAAGTGTGAACTCCAACTGGCCAGCATCCATCAGTTCGTCGTACCGATCGAGACCGATGGCTACCTGCTGCTCAACGCCGCCGACCATATAGACGACGGTGCGAGTTTCGGTGGATGCCGGAGCTGGTGCCGGTGTGGCAGGCGCCGTTTCCGGTGCCTTGAAGGGGATAACCTTCGCGGTGGGTGCCGGTGCTGCAGGGGCAAAGTTTTCCTTCCTCACGCCAGCGTTCTCGGTTTTGGTCATCTTCTTCAACAGGATCGAAGGATCGTTGTATTGGAAGCTGCCCTCCTTGAGCGCCTTGGTGATCATGGCCGAAAAACTCTGGCTGCCGCTCGTGCACTCTGCGGGGTCGATGTCGGGCGTCTCGCCTTCTGCGAGTTTACTGATCATCCTCTTCTCCAGGGTATAGGCCAACTGTGCCTCCTGAATGGGGGATGAGGTCAGATAGGTGTACCGGACGGGCCGGACCTCGCCGAAGAGAGCGCGGTGGATGTCGGCTGTGTTGACGCGCCTGATCCTGCCCTCCCCTTGCTCTGCCAGTCTGGTGTTCGACGTGTAGTCGTACCAGATGAGGTTGTTGTAGTGTGAGAGGTTCAAGCCGGTGGCGACCCGATGGAAGGACACGATTGCTACCTGTGCCTTCGCCTGAGCAAACCACTTGAGCAGTTTGTCAGATGCTACGGAGTCGGAAAGAACATCAATGGTCACACCCGGGACATTTGCTGCGATGATCCGCTTCAAAGGCCCACGCATGTCGATGTGCTGCGTGTTTCCGGTCATGACCAGAACCCGCTCTCCCCTGTCTACCGCAGCCTGTACCAGTTCGACCAGGCGCTCCTCCTTTTCGAGGAGTTCCGGGATGAACCGCTGCTTGAGGGTACCAAGTTCGAAATCGCGGAGTGTCAGTTCGTCGTTGGCGTGCTTGAAGGTGTCAGACACCCTCAAAAACGCTGCGTTGCGAACGCTTGCCGAGGCAAGTTTGTCCTCGGGGGGCAACTCCGCATCTGCGATTATGTTGTCGATCTCTTTCATGCACTCATCCACCTCGGGGTGGGAAGCGCACTTGATTACCTCTCTTTCGACAGGCGGGAGGTCATCGAAATCCTCCGAATCGACGTTGATGAAGTTCGGCAAGGTGTAGACCAGGGCCGCCGGAGAAATACCCGCCGTGTCATACGTCGTGACCTTTTCAGAATCACGATGGCGGTTGCTTTCGTCGGTTTTCCTGACTTCCTTGAACGCCCCCAGCTTCGTCTGGAACTCGGTGGCCGATTTGTGATCCCATCCGGCTTCCCTCATCTGCGTCGGGTTGATTCCCCAAAGCAGGTTGTAGAGAGACTTGGCCATGCCGTTCGTCACGGTCGCGGTGAGACAGAGAACGTGCTTGGCGGTGGCGGCCAGCCGGATAAACGCCGTCCCCTGGTTACTCATCAGGTTGGCGGCATTATGTGCCTCGTCAAAGATGGCGAGGTCGAACTTGAATTTCTTCAAGATTTTGATGTAGGGGAGCTGCTTGTTATGGCTCCCGACCAGGGTTGATGTACCGTTCCTTTCGATATCTGCGATCCACCGCCTGTAGCTCATCGGCAGACGCTTGTTCTCAGGAAGGTAGGTGAACACGGGATCCCCACAACGAGGACAGAAGTTCTTTTCCCCCTTCTTGATCTTGCCCACCTCGGCGCCGCACGATGTGCAGGCATTGGCGAACTTGAGCCCTTCGGAGGTTTTGACTTTCTTCTCCACATACACCGGAACGTAGTTCGGGTGCATCCGGAGTCTCGTGTAGGCCAGCAGGTACAGCCCTTTCGGTCTGGTGACTGCCAGTTCCTGCAACCTTTCCCAGGAGTCGATTACGTGGACATCGAAGCCCTCGCTCTCGTACTCCTTGACCATCTGCGGGACCAACTGGGGTTCCGTGACCATGATCGACCGTTCGGCTTGGAGGATGTACTTCACCGCCTTCGCCATCCAGGTTTTCCCGGTCCCGGTGTTTGCCCTGATGCCGATCCCCTTTCTCCCGCTTCTGTAAGCCTTGACGACTGCCCTTACAGCTTCCCGCTGGGGAGCTTTCAGGCCGATCTCTGCCATTTCGCCGGCGAGGAATGCTTCGTCCTTACCGATCTCGTGGAGAGGAATGTACATCTTGGTCAACTTCTGCAGGAGGATGGTGGACAAGTGACTGTTCAGCTCGAAGTAGTCAAAACCGTATTCCTTGGCTTTCTTGACCACTCCGGACTTGTCCATGAGGAAGGTTTCAACCGTAGGTTTGTGGATCGTGGTGGTGGTTTTCTTACCGGTGTCTTCGTCTACATCCTCGAAGGTCTCCGGCTCGTTGACCAGCATATATTTCGCCAGGTACGTTTCGCCGTTGAGGTTGACGCACTCTATCTGGCTGTTCATTGCGGCGAGCTGGACGGCGTGGGCCGTGCGGAGCGTGCTGGCCGGCAGGATGGAGGTGTCGAAGTTGGACGGGTACTCCTTGTCCAGCATGACTCTCGATGCTTTCTCCAGCATGGTTTCGCAGTCGGCGTACACTCCAGACAGGTCCTTGCTCGACAGTAACGGCCTTGACTCCCTGCTTACCTTGACTTCAAGTAAAGCATGTTTGTTCAGGTCGAAGCTGCGAATGGGGTCCTGTGCGGTATCGTCCAGGTTGTCGTAAAAACTGTTAGCACCAAAGCGGTACTGACCGTCGTTGTTCCTGCTGTTGGACAGGAACACAACAACCTGTTTGAACTTCGCAAAGTCTTCGGACAGGTAGGCGTACCTGTACGAGAAACTACCTCTCAGAAAGTCGATCATCGACTTCTTGAGTTCGGCCTTGGGGATGATCAGAACCATCGCCCCTTGGTAGTGAACCATCGGAGCGGCCTTCTCGACCCAGTTTTGAAGCTCGTTGCCGTTTTTGTTGTACGGGGGGTTCAACAACACGACGTCGAATTTGCCTGCAGTGGTCGTGTCGAAGAACGAGGAATTTATTTTCTGTTCGGTGCCGCGGACCTTCTCGAACCGGTCTTTATCCAGCTCCACCGCGTAGGACAGAACAAGGGCGTTTTTGACGTCCGAGGTCTTTGCGTCCCGGCGGAAGTGGCGAACCATGCTCGAAAGGAAGGCCCCTTCTCCGGCACAGGGGTCGAAAACACTAAGCGCCTTTTCAGACGCGGTGCGTTGATCCCAACCGAAGTGAGCACTGACTACGTGTTTCACCATCTCCACATCGGCCGTCAAGGTCGGGAAGTATCCCTTAGCGACCTCGTTGCCCTTGGTGCGGAAATGGTTGTTGATGTCTTGAGTAATTTGCATCCGATGCTCCTTTTCAGGGGCAGCGGGCATGACTATCCCCAGGCCGGGGATATTGGGTCATACCCGCCAGCCCCGAGGGGAAAGTGGTTGTGGTTAAGCGGAGGGCTGAGCCTCCTCCTCTTTGCGGTCAAGGGTGATGTCAGCCGTCACGGCTGGGAACTTAAAGGCCCCGAACTTCACTCGCCCTTGGACCTCATTGGTAAGGTCCTTGGTGACGATGAAGCACTTTTTGGCGCCTATTATTGGTTCCAGCCGAGCATTGAGCTTCGCCAGTTCGCCGTACCAGTCCCGATGGACAAAGTAGGCCTGGTCGAGGATCCGAGCAAAGATGCCGAAGCACTCTTCGTCGGAGTCGCCAACCAGATACTGGTTCTCCGTCGGTATGACGTAGAGACCGGAATAGCCGTTGGCCAGTCCCGGTATCACCTTCATCATCCCGTGGAGTCGCGCGCCGCTGATGCGGGCGTTGTCTGTCTCAATGTCACCCCCTTCAAGAAGGATCTGGGCGAAAGCCCTGACCTCCTGAGTGGGGCCGTAGGCGGTGAGGAAGATCACCGAGGTACCGTGCTTAATCAGGTTGGAGACGAAGATAGTGGCGTTTGCCCTCTTCCCCTCGATGGATATTGTTTCGGGCATGATAGCTCCTTTACCAGCACATCGTCGGTTCACCACCCACCGCGCCGTGGTTCGACGTGGGAATGGCTTTGGGCGGTGCACTGCTGGATGTGGTTTGTTGTTCGGGTTCGAGTATCTGGAATAACCAGCCACAACCCGATCTGGTTTTTTTGCTGTAAAAGTCGAGAGACGGTCTGCCTTTATCCCAGGTAAGCCTCCATGCCCCACTTGTCGTGGGCCGGATGCCGGACCTTTTACGGATCTGCTCGCATTCGCGGGCAGTGGGCTTACGTCCTTCAGGTGGTATGGGTTTGTCCAGGCGTAGTGCAATCGGCATCGGTAACTCCTTATGCCGGTTTCGGTTTGGCAAGGTCCTCGAGGACATCGTTGATGTCCTTCCCCGTCTCCAGGGAGATCATGACGGCCTTGATGCCCTTTGCTACGTTGTGATAGCAGGTATTGCTGCCAGCATGACAACCAGTACCGTCGAGCGCCTTGATGGCGTCGAGCGGTTCCATCCCGGAGCGCAACCCATACGAGATGAGTTTTGCGACTACATCGGCCATTGCCGATCCGCAGCCACCAGCCTTGCCGAAGCGGATGAACACTTCGAGGACGGCCTTGGTTCCAGGGTCATAGGTGACGGTAACGAAGATCTTGCCGCAGGGGGTCTGCAGCGCCATGGTGTAGCCCGAAAGGGCTTGGGGTCTGATAGATTTAGGGCTCATAGGGAGCCTCCTTGTAGGGATTTGCCGTTTTGCGCGGGTTAGAGGTGGACGAAAGCTCCCCAGTGTTGCCACAGGAGAGAGCGGAATCGCAGAAAGCCCGCTGTTGCGGCGCTCCTGCGAGGGAGACGTACTGCATAAGCGGACTCCTTTCTACCGGCCGTATGCCCACATTGGGTAGTCGGCCGACTGTTGGGCTTCAAATTCAGCGATGAGTTCTGCGAACTCGGCTTCTTCTTCCGTTACGATTTCTTCAACGCGCATGATGGCGGCTCCTTTTAAAAGAGTGAGAGTTGTGTGAGTTTTCCTAATCCCAGTTGGGCCATGCGGGCCGACGGGAAAATCTGGTCCAGCTTCATATCTGCTGGGATCAGAGGTTCTGCCGCCACGGGTTCCTCCTTCGGCTCCGGCTTGCGCGCGGGCTTGGGTACGGGCGTGGGCTTGGCCTTGGGTTCAGTTTTCTGTTTTTTCTGTCTCTGCGGTTTCTCTACGACCGGGGATTCGGATTCCTCATCTGCCTGGGCAGTGGGGGCTGCATCCTCGTGCTCCGCTTCCTTCGGGAAGTTGAACTTCACGGGGGAAGAGATTTCGTCGCTGAAGTCGCACACCCCATAGCTGGGGAGTTCCTGATCGCAACGAGCCTGGAAAGCGGTCAGCTTCCCGCAGTTGTCTCGGTTGCATACGTCAGTGCATCCTCTGCACGGTGAGGTCAGGATTTCCATTTTGACTACTCTGTAGGACCTATTTGCATCCATGGCGGTCTCCTTTCCACACCAGCATTGCGGTGGGGGCATCGTTTGTTCTTTTTGCGAGGATGTTGTAGCCCGCGTAGCGGAACTGCATCGGCTTCTCCGTCAGCATCGGGTCGATGGTCTTGAGACCAGCGGAGATAACATCCGGGAGCTCGCCGTTCCATGCAGTCAGGATCTGCGGGTGCCCATCCTTGTTGATGGCCGCGACGATTTCGACACCGTTGTGCCAGAAGCGCCGGGGCTCCTTGGAGAGAAGTACGTCCTTGGCCAGGTACACGCCGATCACGGTCACATCGACCGGCACGTTACGCTCGAGCATCCTGTTTGCCCCGTGAAGGGTTCCCATTACGCTACCCATGGATCACCTCCAGGCTCGGAATGGACCAGCCGGGATACATCAGCTCCACCATGAGGAGGAGGCCGACGCAGATAGCCCCAAGGAGTGCAAGAGCGAGAATCATCTCCAGCGCATCCTCTTCATCTTCAATCAGACGGGGTTCGGCGGTTTTCTGAGCAGTGGATTCTTCCCTGAAGGGGTAGACGGTGGGGTTGGATTCGATGACGGACTGTTTGGCCAGGGCGGCACTTCTGAATTGGTATTTGTTCGACATTTTCTGTCTCCTTTTCTCGTTGTACCTGAGCAGGAGACGCAACCATCCCTTTGCGGGATGATGTTACGTCCCGCCTCGGGTGGTTGGATAAGTTGTAGGTTAAGCTGCGACCGCTTCCGTGGTCTCAGCCTGCTTTTTTGCTGCCTTCGGCGCCTTGGGCGCTTTCAGCTTGATCGGTTTCACTTCGACCTTCGTGTACCCCGCCCTCTTCTTCTTGGAGGCGCAGGCCGCGAATGCTTCGGGGAAGTCAGCTTTCAGCTTCTCCGGGTCGACGTAATCCGTTTCGCTGTCAGGTACGGTAGTAGCGGTCAGGCAGATCCCGTCCTCTTCGCCACGGTAACGTGTGCCGGTGAACTCAAGGAGTTGCCCCTTGAGCGTGTCGATGTCCTTCTCGATTTCCTTTTTGCTGGAATTGAGGCGGTCGACTTGTTCGGCAATGTCGAGGATGTTTGCAGGGATCTTGACCGCGCCTGCGTGACCAGGGCAGCCTTCACGGTGGTTGCAGAACCCGCACAGCGGGCCCGGGTTGGGAATGGGGTCTACCTTGCCCTGCTTTGCGAGGCTCAGGTGGATCCCCTTCTGAGTGAGGTAGTCGAACACGCCCTTGTTGAAGGCGTATCCGTCGAACTCGTGCTCGTGTCCCTTGTTGAGGTCCCTTGCCAGGACGGAACCGCGGATCTCGACGTTCGGGTTGTGAATCTGGAGCAGCCCCATAACCGTATGGAGCTGTTCGATCCAACTCCCGTAGGGGTCAGACGGAATCCCGTCAGTGGTCTTGCACTCGATGACGAACAGAGCGCCAGTCTTATGCTTGATCACGAAATCGGCGTGTGCACCGATTGGCAGTTCGGGGTGCTCGATGGTGAGCTGGTTGTTGCGGCCGCCTACATAGCAGGGGCCCGGTGCGGTGGCGAACTCCTCCGGCGTGACTCTTTTGAAGCCCATTGCATCGAGGTACTGTTCGACCATCAGTTCGTAAACGTGCCCCCTCTCGAAGACCATACGCTGACGGTCATTGTGGACAGGGGGATTTTTCAGGTCCTCAACGACGCGCCTTTCGCACCCGCCGATTTCAGAGGCCGTAGCCATCTGCTCCCTGGGGAGCCTGAAGTCGTGAAGGGATGCCGTGTTGGCCGCGTTGAGTCTTTCGCGCGCTTGCGCGTTGAAATTAACTAGCTTTGCCATGTCCTTCCTCCTTGACGAAGAAAGGGGGGCGCTAAAACGCAAAAACCCCAACGCCGGGGGTTTTGGTAAACGCCCCCCGAATTGGGGTTAATGGTTATTTGATCGTGCCTCGACGGCTATTTAATGGTGAACCACGTTCCTCCGGGTGTGCCAAAGGTATAAAACTGCTCCTACACCGATGACTGCCGAGATTCCGCCTACGATCAAGAGTGCATCCATGACTTCCTCCTTTAGATCTGTATTCTAACGGTCTGCGTCTGGGTTTGCAACACTTTAGGGCGGTTTTTGGTGGTAAGCATAGTCGAAGGCGATTCCTACTAGGAGATGGACCGCGGCGAATACAAGCCCGATCAGGACCTTCCAATCGGGCATTACCGGCTGCATTATTCCGCCGATGACAACACCGATGAAGATGATTTCTGCCATCTTGTAGTAGAAAGTAGCCACTTTTTTCTGAATCAGTCTGTTCATGGCTCCCTCCAGGGAGGGGGCGGTCACACAGTTCCCCCAGGGGGGCCGTTTGCATGCCGCCCCTGTTAGGGTTGCGTGAGATGAAGTTTAAGCGGCCTGTTTGAAGACCCACTTACTCTTTTTGCTGTCCCAGGCAAAGCCCAATTCCCTCAAGAACTGCTGTGCAGCCTTGTCTTTGAACTGGGGCCTCGCTTCGATGCCTTCAGGCCCTTCGGTGAAGGGGATGTTCCGTGCCTTGAGCATGTCGGCGATGTTACTGGGGGGGGTAGTTTTGGTGCCCTCCGAGGGTGCGGGAGCTTCAGAGGCTTTCGCCTTCTTCCTCTCGAGCATCGCCTCGGCCTCATCGAGACGGGCCGCCGGGAAGTTCTCCAGTTTCTCCACCTTGAAGTGACTGAGGAACAGCGATTGGTCCGTGGCAGTTGAGGTAATAAGGGCTTTCAGGGTTTTTACCTGATCGGCGTTGATGAAAAGGGCCGTGGCGTTACCGCTGGGCGGCGTGGCCTTGGTCTCCTTCTCACCTTTCCCCTCGGGGGTGGTGGCTGCAGGGGCTGCGACTCCGCATTCGAGCCACGACCTCAGCTGCTCACCGTGCGCCTTGGTCAGGATCTCCGCGAAGGTACCGCCAAAAAGGCCGGTGTGATCCGCAGAGCAGGTTGCAACCTGCGACGGTTCGTCCACGTAGAAAACAGCGTGGAAGCCGTAGTCGATCCCATCCCTCTGGACCGGGGCAAGCCCGATCTTTTTAGGAGCCAGTGCACCCGGGGTGTCGGCGACCAGGTACTCCGTTTTGCTCTGGAGGATGACCAAGACGTGAAGGTTGGCCCTCCGGATCCTGTTCATCATTTCGTCGTGCTGGGGCTGAACAGTATCCCATACCCCGTTCTTGTTGCCTTTGGACGCGGTGAGCTTCCCGACCTGTTCGAGAATGCCCCCCTCGCCTGCCCATGCCTGGGAAAGCGTGTCGATGATCAGAGCGCCGTAGCCCTCTTTCTCGGCGGCCTCGACCACGGCGATGAACTTATCCGTGGTGAACGGTGCCGCCATTTCGAGGACGTCGAACTCGCCTGCGTCGGAATGGAGGTTGGCCATCCCTTCGGTGTCGAGTACCGCAACCTTGGCGGTGGTCATGCCTGCCGCAAGTGCGATTGCGCCCCTGATCCTCCCTGCGCCAGCGGTGCCGGCCAGGATGATGCGTCCGTTGATTTTCTGTTTCTTTGCTTTGATGAATCGCGTGTTCATGATGCCCTCCTGGACAGTGTTTACCCGGATGAGAGGACATCACACCCCCTTGTGGGAGTATGCTGTTACCTCCCGACAGGGTGTTAAGGTTTTAGTTGGTTGCGAAACGGGCGAGCCGGATCAGACGTCTGAGAACGTCGGTCAGGTTGCCCTCGATATAGGGGGCTGCTGCGCCGGTTGCTACGACCCTGACAGCGCCAGGCGCCGTTGCGACCTGCATATACCCCGTTTTTGCACAAAGTTCCTCTAGCATTTCCATCGGAAGGCCCCTCCTTCTTTTGCGAAGGGAACCTCCCCCGTGGGGATTGGCTCCCCTACGGGTTAATGGTGATGCTTAGGTCAGTCGCGCTTGGGACCGCCCAAGAGCTCCAACTCCTCGACGACGATTTCGGTCTTGTACTGCGTCTTGCCGTCCTTGTCCTCGTACTTGGAGTATTCGAGCTCCCCGGTGATAGCAACCTGTTTGCCTTTCGAGACAAATTCGGCTGCGGTCTCCGCGGTTTTGCCCCAGCACACAATGTTGTGCCACTGGGTTTTCTCCTCCAGATCTCCGCTTTTCCCACGGTACTTCTTGGTGGTGGCGAGGCTGAAGCTGGCGACGGCGGTACCGCCTGCGGTGTAGCGCAGTTCTGCGTCTTTACCTGCACGGCCTATGAGGATCACTTTGTTCATCGTTCTTCTCCTTTTCTATGTTTTGGGTTCGGGTTTGGGTCTACTTCAGGATCATCATGACGCCGGTAAGGCCAACGATGCAGGACCCAAGAAGGGAGCCGCAAATGACGTTCTTGACGTTGACGGTGGCCAGGATGTCGGTGACGATTTCGCTGATAGAGGTAGTTTTCTGCATGGTAAATCTCCTTTTCGGTGTCTGCGCCAGAAACAAAAATACCCTTGCGGCATGAGCTGCAGGGGCGGGTTTGGTCCAGGCTGGGTTGATGTCGATGTGTGAAATGAAGCTAGTTGAGAATCATGAAGACCCCAAGGAGGCCGATCAGACCAGAACCGAAGATGGTCCCAGCGATGATGTTTTTCACCTCGATGATGTCGCAGATGCTCACAGTAGCGGTCCTTTTCATGTCTTTCTCCTTTTTGGTGTGCTCAAAACGCAAAAAGCCGTGCAGCAAGAGCGGCAAGGCAGTGGTTTTGGCGGATTTTGTGGTGCGAACGCTGGGAATCTGGTTTTGGCGGTCGGTGACCGTCAAATGGATCTGCTATCGCTTGTTGAAATTGGGAAATACTCGGTCTGCGGACGCAGAAAGAGCGGGTGGTTTCACCGTAAGAGCAGGCTGTGCGCCTCAGTAGGTGAAGGTGAAGAGTGGGTGTGCTGAAGGTTAACCCTACGATGAGCCCAGGTCAAAATGCAGCGGGTAAATCGTGGTATCCGGCCAGGATACGTTTTCAATCTCGGGGCTGGTTGACAAGTTCAACATTTCCGAGAAGGTTCGCTCGAATGACGGCAGCGGGAAGCTGCGGGGGTCATAGGAGAGTCGAAGAGAATATGCGGCGATCTTATATCACTTTTTATCGCTTGGCAATATTTATTTGAAAACTAGATATTCCCTTGTTTTTTCGTCAGAAAGGAGTATCTTATCATCAGCTGATAACCTTTGCGATGGAGCTGCCGTAGGATGCCCCCTGAATTACTATTGAGCATGGATGGCCAGGTTTACGTGATGGAGAAAGGGTACTGGGTCAAGTTTGAGGCCCGGTCTGTCAAACCGAGCGCGGAGCGGCCCCACGGGATCTCTTATTCCATGACTCTCCATGACAGGAACAACACCCGAATCTTAGGGTTTGACAACGCCCATGCTGTGGATACCAAAAAAAAAGGGTATAGCGCGAGGAAGGTTACGTTTGATCACCAGCATAAACAGGATGTTGTAACATCCTACGAGTATGTATCTGCAGCAAAACTCATGGAGGATTTCTGGAGTGAAGTTCATGCCATAACAGGATATTAACGTTGATGATAATTTGGTTAACGTAGTAGATTACTTGAGGTTACTATGGAAAAGGTTATTTATATAGGTGTTATGTCGCGGAAAGAATATGTAGCGAGAACTATTGCTATTGCCAAGGGTGAGTATGTGCCCAAGCCTAACGAGCCAAAGGTATGGTTTGAATCAACTAGGTCTATGGCTGAGGTTTTGAGTAATGACAATCGGGAATTGCTCGCTTTAATTGCTAGTAAAAAACCTAATTCACTTAAAGATCTCGAAGTAATTTCTGGCAGAAAGGTTAGTAATCTGTCGAGAACTTTGAAAAGAATGGAAAAATTTGGGATAGTCACGCTGCAAAAAAATAAGAAGCAGGTACGTCCTGTTGTTAATGCAACAAATGTAAAAATCAATATTGACCTGAATCCACACTTGGCACAAAATGCGAGTGGGAAGTCAAAGGGCATGGCTGAGAAAACAATTTAGCCTTCGGATGCCCCCATAATTTAGGTAACCTTACACACAAACGCCCTCCCCTGGCACAGCCAAGAGAGGGCGTTTGTGTAGCTGGACTACGGGTGGCGGTTAAGCCACTTTTTTCAACTCGGCGGGCTTCGCCGTTTCTGCCGGAGCGGTCGCTTCGGCGGCGGTCACGATGGCCTGCAGGCCTTCGAGGATCTTCTCGAGCTCCAGTTTGGCGGGGTCCAACTTGGTCACCTCGAGGCCGCGCGGCGGCTCGTAGGTCATGCCGAGGGTGTGCTGCATGGCGGCGTTGGCGATGGCGACGACGTTACGGATGGCGCCGTTGATCTGGAGCAGGTTCATGGCCTTGGACACGTCGATCTTGGGGTCGTAGCCGACCTTGTTCCTGAGCTGGGTGATGAAGTAGTCGTTCTGGCCCAGGAGAGCCACCATCGCGTTGGTTTCGAGCGCCTTGCGGGACACAACGGCGGTGTCCGGCTGCGCGGCGCGGGTCATCTTGCGTTCCAACTTCTTCTGCTGCAACTCGGCACGCTGCTGGGCCTTGTTGACCTTCGGCTGCCCGCCTTGCCCTTTTGCCTTCTTCTGGCCCTTACCCTGCTCCTTGCCCTGTTCGTTTTCAATCGTCATACTCATTTTCTCCTTTGATGTGGGTTTGCCTCTTTTTTACTCGATTTCCTTCAGTCTTGCGTTGCGCCGGAGCGCTGATATGTAGCAGCCGATTAGAACGGCCATCCAGATTGCCGTGGTAATGACAACGAACCACGCGCTTTCAACGAAAACATTCCGAAACTCGATCAGCCACTTGTACGGGCCGACCAGTTTTTCCATGCTGATGGTTTTGCTGAGGGAGGCCACCACCTTGAGGATGTTTTCTTCCGTCAGCACCTTGATGTAAATGAAGTGGAACAAGAGGAAGACGATGACCACCTTGAGTGCGGCGGCAATCGCTATCCCTTGCAACAGATTCTTCACCATGTTGTGCGTGTAGTCGCTGTGGAAGCTCCTGACGCCGATTCCGAGGAAGATCCCGTACCCTATCAGGTAGAACAGGGTCAGCAGAAGCACGTAGAACGTGTCGAAAGCCGACAAGTCCGTAGTGCCGAACACAGGGATGATCTTTTCCAGCACCCCCATGGAAAAGGGAGTGAGGAGCGCCATGACCAACCCAGAGAAGAATGTGCTGCGGAATCCCAGTTCGAGGAAGATCACCTGGTCTTTCGTGGTGAACAACCCCTCGGGGAGTTCCATTCCATTCTTCTCCTGGGCGTAGAGATATTGCAGATCCGAGAGAGCGTCGAGCAAACCTTTCGGTTTCTCCGCTTCATGCTCCCTCATTACGATGGGTGCGCTACCTTCGCGCCCTCCGCCGTTTCCAGCCATAGTTACCTCCCGAAATTCACGTTATCATTTTTTTTCGTAAAATAATATTGTTTTTTATCGTTTTGCGATAATTCCCAATTTTTTTAGCTACAGCAGACCCGCCAATTTAGCCAGCGGGTAGGCGAGGAAAGTAATGGAAACAGCGCAGAGAAAGAAGACGACGAACATCTGGAAATTGCGGCGCCTGATCCCGAAGTAGGCCGCGAGACCGATGAACATCACCCCGAAAAAACGCGCCCAAAAGCCCTGAAGAATGGTTGCGAAAAGGTACTGCCAGAAGGCGACATACTGCCCCCCTGGCACATGAGTTGCCGGATTTAACACTGTTACATCCATTAGTTGCCTCCTTTGTTGAACGCCGGCACCAGCTCCGTCGTCTTTTTCATAAGTGTGTTGCGGCGTGACTCCGCTCTGGTGATCTCGTCACCGAAGTAATTCGAGCGGAAGGGAATCAGAAACTGCTTTGAGCCGGTCCCGTCTGGTCCCGGATTGTGGATGAAAACCGCGCCGAAGCGGTCGCCGCTCAGGAATTCGGTGGCCACCATGTCCTTCAGCTTTTTGAGCTCCATCACCACCGAGTACAGGTAGTCATCCCGATCCTGCTCAGAAGCACCAGCCGTCACCACGGCGGGGTCGTGCTTGGAATGGCGCACCACCAGCCCGTAAAAGCCGACGGGCTTCACGTAGACGTAGGGACCAAGAGCAAGCGCCGACCAGAATTTGTCTCCGGTCTGAGTGGTGTTGATGATCTTGCCTAGCTCCTTCACGAACTTTTCAGGTTCGAACCAGGCCGAGATGTCCTTCCGTTGTCGGGGAACCCTCTTTCGTTCCTGCTGTTCCGGTTCGACCGTGGCTGACGGCATAATGAAGGCAGGCCCCTTCGTTCGGACCGTGCTTGTGTCCGGTGGCGGTTCAGGCGCTTCCGCCGGGCCGGTGGCTGTGGCTTGGGCCTCCGGCTCCTCGGATCTTGCCGCAGCAGGTTGTACCGCTGGGGGGGCAGATTTCGGCTGCGTCCTCGGTACAAACCGGTCGGGCAGCGGTTCTTTCTCCGCTGGCGGGGCCGGTTCCGGGATTGGAGTCCGAGCTGGGGTAGGCACGCCGACAGCCTCAGTCTCCGGCAGCAGATCGGGATCTGTCTGATCCTCGGCCTGATTCATTTCCAGCCGCCTTGCAGCCTGATCGGCTTCTCGGATCAGCGAGTCTAGGTATTCGCTGCTCTGCCCGTGATGGTTTTTAATGGCCGAGGCAATTTCGTCCCACCACTTGATCCCCTTGACGTTCGGCATCATTTCGGCGACGTTGAAGCCGACCATGGGGTGATTGATGGTTTTGTAGTATTTCCCATAAAACCTTGGGAGCTTCCCCAGGTCGTGAGCCAGTGCCGCAATAACGGCCTTCGGGGCGATGGAAGGAGTGGTCACCATATTCATCGCCGCCACCGCGACGTTGATGCTGTGACGGTAGAGTGGTACCCTCGCAAGGGTGTTGTAGGTGTCGACGTCGTAAATCTTTTCCGGCTCTTTCTCGTTCTGACGTACAACCGAGCCGCAATGCCCTTCTGCGTCCAGCAATTCAAGGATATCGAGTACCGCATCATGGGTCGGCCCTTGGAAGAAGCCCTTGCCGCGTATGTATTCGACGTAGAACTTGGCCACAAACGGACGGGTAAAGTTCACCTCACGCTTTTTCTCTTCAACCTTCTCCTGTTCCGGCCTCCAGATTTTCGACAGGTCATCGAACTTGACCTTCCTCACTTCGCCGTCCCGCCACAGTTGCGAGAGCCGCGCGTAGGTTACTCTCTGCTCGGAAAGTTCCACCTTCTCTGACATCGGCTCCCCACCGGGGATAAACTCTGCCGATTCCGCGGCGGGTTCCGGTATGACCGGTTGGTTCTGCCCTGCAGACTTGAAAAGTTTGTGCAGGCGGGCAAATGCAGCTATGCCTATGCCTGCTACTCCCAGTATCGCTATCGTCCCGTTTGCTTGCATCACATCACCTCAATCAACCGGAGCTGCCGGATATTCGACTTCGAGCCACGCCTTGCTGGTGTCCCCGGTTCGCCCTTTCCACCGGCCCTTCGTCTTATCATCGGAATACGAGAGCATGAAGAATTCACGCGCCCTAAGCGACTGCACGTCGAACGCCTTTATGACGTCCTCCTCAACCTCCCTGCTCGAAATGGAACCTTGACCGAGGACGGACGAGAATTTTTTCACTGTGCCGAAGTGTTTTGCAACGTAGTCCGCGGTGTCTGCGTCGGGACTACGCATGAAGATCTTGGAGTTGAAGTGTGACAGCATCGAGCGGGATCCTTCTTTTCCAAGTTTGTCCTCGAACTGGTTGATCGACTGCGAATAAACCGTTATGGCGCAGTCAGCCCCTCGCGCCTGGGCACACATGGTTTCCATCCCAGGATGGATGACCTCGTGTGCTTCGTCGATGTGGACGCAGAGCGGCGGGTTGACCTTCTTGCGGTTACTTGAGTAGATCCTGCCGATGAAACTCTGAATCATCGAGAGCACCACCTTCCCCAAGGTAAAGGCGGCGTCGTGGACGATCTGGCTACCGAGCTGGCAGACAAGGATGACGGGCTTGTTTTCCTCAAGGCGTTTCAAGAAGCGGTTTTCCGTAGCTTGGCCGATGATTTTGCCGATGTTCCCCGTAGTCAGGTCCATGAGGGCGCAGCGCAGTGAGGAGGCAACCTTTGAGTAGTATTCCTCTCCCGTTGCGATGATCCGCTGCAGGTCGTTTTCCGCGTCCTGGGCCTCTCGGGTAGTCAGGCCTGAGAGCTGTTGTTTCAAATCTTCCAGGTCGGCCCTCGACATCCTCTCCTTTACGTCCTGAAGATTGATCCGCAACTTAGTAGGCGGCGGGTTCCCTTCCGAGGTGTCCTGGTTCGCCTTGTTCAGGATGGTGAGGGCGTTGATGACCGCGCCAACCAGTTCCTTCCCGACATTACGGTAAAAAGGGTCTTTCCCCTCCTTGATCCCGGCCACGCAATGCTCGACCAGCTCCTCATAGATGAAGTAGTAGGCCATAGGGTCGATGAATGCGCTGTATTCGGGGAAAACGGTGTTGATGAACATCAGGTCGTCTTCACGGCCACATGACACCGCGACCTGAACGATTTTGGATGCGATATCCTGATCAACTTTCGGGTCGATGTAGACCACGCTCCGGCCGGCGCGGATATTCCAGGTGGCTTGAGCTGGAGCAGCAAAATGCCGCGTGAACGGAACATCAACGGCATTCGGCCAATTTCTCTTTTCTGGAATTAATTTGATTTTTCTGCTATGTATCCCGGACCGTTTGGTCGTTTACACACAGGGGATACAATGGCTTCTTTCTCTTTTGACAGTGCAATTAAAAAATTATGTGAGACACCGCGAGGCAAAGAAGCATCAATGTACGGTCCCCTCCGGGACATCTTCATTCATGTCCTCGGTTATCCCGCCACTGACGTAGACATTGACACCACAGGTGAAGGAGGGCGTCCCGACGTCACCGCCCGTGCGCCCTCCGGAGTCTACGATGCCAAAAGAAAACCAATCAAAATAGACTGGATTGTTTTAGAGGCAAAAGACGAACGGGGCTGCTTCGTGAACCCCAGAACCCGCGAAGAGATCTTCAGCAAGAAGTCTAAGTACATCGGGAGTAATACGGCCTGGTTTGTTATGGTTGATCCCGAGGTGATCATAGCGCGGCAGGTTACAGGCAGCGATTTTTCGCAGGCAAATGACATTGAGGTGTCGCTTGATGGCCTGATCAAACCGGACTTTTTAAATCGTTTTGACCAACTTAAGTACGCCTATGCCGGAGTCCCGATGCAGCTCAAGAGATTCCGTGAGGGTGACACACGCCTCATTGCTACCGAAAAGCTGACAAACCCAGACCCCACAAATTCTAATCGCAGAGACCTGAACCGTTATCAGGTGAGCCGTAAACGCTTCTTCACCAGCGTGCGCGAGATTACCATGCACCTACAAAACGCCACCCGTCACACGCTTACAGAGGCGTGGCCCGAGTTGGAGCGCTACCAGAAGTTGGCTAACGACTTCGGCGAAACCTATAAGGGAAGGGAGAAAGGTCGGTCATGGCGATTCGATCCTCACTTGTTGACCATCGCCGCCAAGCCTCAAGGGCTGGAGGCGGCACACCAGCACGACAAGGATGCACTTGCGTTGCGTAACGAGTTCAAGAAGCGTCCCCATCTGGCGCGCCTGGCGCTGGACGGCTTGCCGAATTTCCAGTCCCGAACTGGCGCAAAAGATGAAAACCTAGCCGAACTGTTTAGCATTGAAACCGCGAACCTTATTTTGGCCCGTATACTCTTGCTGCGCTTCTTTGAGGACAATGGTTTTTTCGGCGAGCTCAAGTACGTGTGCAACGGTGGTGTAAAAGCATTTCAGCAGATGCGTGAATATTTCCGGGCTAGCTACACGGGGTTGCTTGAGCTAGCATACCGCCACGCCAGCCAGTTCTACGCAGCAGCATTCGAGGAAACAGAGCTAGACTGGGTGCTGGGGATAAATGACCAAGGCCTTTCCAATGCAATAGAGTGGGCCATGTACCAGCTTTCCCGCTACGATTTTACCACCATCAAGGGCGACATCCTCACCGGCATCTATGACCGATTTATGGACCGAAACCAGCGGAAGGCTTTGGGTGAATTCTATACCCCGCCATCTATTGCCCGCTATATCATTAAAAGGTCTGGGGTGTCCCGCACCAGCCGCGTGATAGACCCAGCTTGCGGTTCGGGCACCTTTTTGATCGAATCCTATCGCACCATGGTTGGAGATGACATCGAGCGCGGAGCTGCTGAGTATAGCGATGCCCTCGACGCCCTCAAAAGGATAGCGGGCAATGATTTGAACACCTTCTCATCGGTCTTAGCTCAGATCCAATTGCTCTGGCAGGTATTGGGCATGAGACAGGATGTGGAGGCTCATGGTTTCCCTGAACTCATGGTGACAGGAAAGGTGAATTCTCTTCTGGTGAACCAGATCACGGAACTAGACAGGTTCGGAGAGCTGTCGCAACCGATTTATGACGCCGTAATCGGAAACCCGCCATACGTGCGCGCAGAACGTAGCGCGCAGGATCTCGATGACACAAGTGCTCACTACTTCGAGGGTCCGACAGACCTGCACAAAGGAATCTCTGCGAAACACAACGCCTATACCCTTTTCATCTATAAGGCACTCAGTTCCTGGTGCCGCCCTTTGGACGAAAACGGAATAGCTGGCAAGCTTGGGTTCATCATCCCTGTGTCGCTATTTGACGCCAATGGGACTGAGGACCTACGCAGACTGTTTCAGGTTGGCGGACGCTGGACGTTGAGAGAGATCATTGACCTTGAGATCATCTACAAGCAGGTTTTCGATGCAGACGTGTTACCGGCGATCATCATCGCAGAAAACCGGCCCGCAACAGAGGAGGATTTCGTCTCCATCCGCTTAGCTAACCACGAATGTGTCAAACCCGAGGCTGGTGGCGCCCTCCCCTCCTTCAATTTGGAGGAATTGCCAGAGCAGTTGATCCCATACCCAGATCTTTTCACACCAGATGGCAGGATAATGACTAGATTGACGTCCAAACGTCTTGAGGTTATCAAAAAGCTCTGGCGGAACAGCACCCTACGCGACGCCGCCAAAACCTATTGGCAGGGGCGCAGCAAGGCTGCGAAGGGGAAGGTGACCGACCAGAAACCGGAGGTCGATGACCTGCATAATTGGGCCGAACGGAAGATGATTGCTGGCGGCATCGCGTTCCGAAATGAAAAAGCAGAGGGGGAAAATGGCCACGCTGTCTATAAAGGTGAGAACATTATTTCTGCTGAACTCCAGGGGGTTCCTGCAGCAAAGGGCGTAAACCTAGCTACCGTCAGTGACAACTCCCTTTGGTCTTCAAGCGAAATCCTGCCCGAGTCTGGCTTTGCAGCTGCACAGGTAGCCCATTGTGTTAATATGGTTCGATTCAACCCAAAAGATACCGCCTTCACTAACACGGCGACCCTGTTCTTTCCTCGGCCAGATCTCGAAATGTTTCCATTCGACCTGATCTTCCTTTCAAATATCTACATCTTTCACTATGCCTTCGCTGCGAGGATGGGCATTCTAAGAACCCTTCGCAGTCATATCTACCCCACAAACCTGGGGCTCATGCCTTGGAACGATGCACTAAACGATCTCGGGGAGGAGGTAGAAAACTTGCGCTTGCCGCTTCTCGATGTTTGCCAACGCAGATTTCAAGCTCGGGATGCGCTAAAGGCTGTGTTGACCGGCCTCAAACTGCCTACGCTTAAAGATCACCTCCGTTACGACAAAGCCTCTCACATTTCGTGGGCAGAATGCTTCGACGATCACCAATATGAAGTGGATATTACATCTCTGCGGATTGAGGAACGGTGCCCAGATGAGATCATGGTACATTTCAATGATGTCCTGCTTGAATATGTGGAATTAAACCGGCGTGATCTGGCCGATGGTCTGGTGCGCGCACTTTCCCAACTGAAGGGGGAGAGTTTATCGAAAGGGAAGATTCTCAACCTGCCCATCCCGGTGACGGTCGAGGAGCAACAGAGATGGGCCGACATCCTCACTGAGCACGGAGAGGAGAACCTCGCGGCACAGATGGTAGCGGAACTCGACAAGCTTGATCGTCTCATTGGGCCGGCACTTGGACTCGACCAAGATGACATTGACTTCATCCAGAGCGAGTTGACGAGCGATCCCTTCCTTAAAGGAATACGTCCCCGGTACCCGGGTACTGAAACAAGAAAGCAGGGCTTCAGGACAGGACTAAACTCCAGCACGCGATACCAATAAATGCCACCAAAGCCCCTGTCCCGGCAGCCGTACCGGACAGGGGTGAGTGATTCTTGTTGTGACTACCTGCTCTGTATTCCTCCTTTCTCTCCAGTCTAATTATCCATCGCCACACCACCGCACCCCCCCCATCATCGCATCATTATCATCATCAGCAGTCTGAACTTTTCGCTTGGCTCTCGTCTGTTTTGTGTATATATTAAATACACATTTTCAAGGAGATCAACCAAATGCGAATCGGACTTGTAGATTTTGACGGCAGACTCACCAACCTCGCACTGATGAAGCTGAGTGCTTTCCACAAGGCGCAGGGCCACCAAGTAGTACTGAACCCGGTGTCTCCGGTCGGCCTCGACAAGACCTTCGTATCTCTCATTTTCTCCAAATCACGCGATAAAGCCTTGGGCACCTACGGCCACTTCCCGGACGTTGACTTCGGGGGCACCGGTTTTTCAATAACGAAAAAGCTGCCGGTGGAGATAGAGGCCATGAGACCGGACTACGACCTCTACCAGGTCAGCGACATCTACAACCGGATCAGCGGCAGGATTGGCAAGAAAGAGAACGTGATGAAGAAGGCCGAGGAGATCGTCAACGCCGGGGTGGGCTTTCTGTCAAGAGGTTGCCCACGCCGCTGCGGCTTCTGTGTCGTGCCAACTAAAGAGGGCGACCTCCATAAAGTCGGCAACATAGCCGACATTATTAATCCGAGGAGCAACCGTCTGGTTCTCCTCGATAATAGCCTTTGTGCTAACGACAACATCCTCGAAATTCTGGCCGAGATCAGGGACCGCAACCTCGTTGTCGACATATCACAGGGGATTGACGTGAGGCTATTGACCCCTGAAATCGCAAAGGCGCTGTCGGAGGTGAAGCACATGCGGTCGCTGCACTATGCGTGGGACGCACCACAGGCGGGCAAATCGGTGCTGGCAGGAATAGAGATCCTTTCCCGCTTTGTAAGGCGCTCGGCTCAGATGTGTTTTGTCCTCACAGGCTTCGACACTGAGTTCCAGCAGGACATGGAGCGGGTCATGCTTCTCAAGGAGCAGGGAGTGCGTCCCTACGTGATGAGGTTCCAGTGCCTCAACTCTCCCGCGAAGAAGGAAGAAACCTTTGAGCAGATCCGGCTGCGCCACTTCCAGCGGTGGGTCAATGCTCCGGCCGCGATCTACAAAACCTCCCCCTTTTCCGAATACGAGCCGTGGGCCAGGGCACAGGAAAAGCTGCGGGGGGCTTTTGATATGCAGCAAATGGAACTAGCTTGGGCATAATCGTTTCAGATTGCATTTTATCGTTTTGTGATATAAACATCCGTATACACCTCGGCTAATGATAAAAGGAACTAAAATGAACAAGTCATTCGCAATACTCATGCTTTTCCTCGCCAGTTTCCTCACGACAACCGGGAGCGCCATCGGCGCAGACGCCCCTGAGTTTGGCTCCGACGAATGGATGGACAGGACTGTTCTCGACCGTGCAATCGTCGTGGCCAAAGGATGCGATACATCGCCCAGTCCTGTTATTTGCGCCGACAACATTGTAAGTGAAGCACATATGTTCGAACTGCTGGGGGCTAAGGCCGCTCGGCACCACTTCGCTTACCGGATCATCAACAATGCTGTAAATGCGCCAGCCCTGAACTGGGAGACGAAGGTAGTTAAAGGGCGGACTGAATACAGCACTGACTCTAAGGTGATGTTCTCGGTAACCGATGATCCCGAGCGGCCCACCATTACTGGCACCCGCTTTCTACCCCGTATGTCCAAACCCAATGGTTTCATGAACTGGTGTGTGGAGACTTTCTGGCGCACGACCTATCAGGCAAAACGGGAGCAGTTGGGTCGCAGAGCTTATGCGGTCGGGGTGGCACAGGCAATCGCGGCCCTGGTAGTCAAAGGGCAGAACCAGGATCTGGCGGATCTCCGCATGGTGTTCGAGAAGGAAACAAAAGAGGCTCGTCAGCAGAATCTGTGATGAGATGCAGGCTCGGGGAGATTGCCAAGT